>SDBV01006291.1_pt1 | contig 16507 bp, 15 predicted proteins | sample 2277081 | NCBI WGS metagenome assembly SDBV01 (sample SAMN10402039, study PRJNA504765) | marine sediment metagenome | isolation source: marine sediment core GS10_PC15, 223 cmbsf | place: Arctic Ocean: Southern Knipovich Ridge | collected 2010
TGTCCATACCACCCAGAAAACCTACAACCTTTTCGGCATTTGCCAGAGGAAGATTCGATGTTGTAATCATGGCTGCAAGAGCACCTGTAAGGAAGGATGCTTCATTCTGACTATAGGTAATGGAATAAACATTACCAAGATCGCCATTTGCATAATTAACTGCTGTATCATATGTAAAGAACTTCTTATCAGGATGCTTCGGAGCTATCTTTTCCAGAAATTCCACAAGCTGCCATGTACCTGCAATAACAATGTCCCAGTCACCTTCGGAAAGCTGAAGAATATCCGGTTCCCACCTTGCGGAATCAAAACCGCCTTCTACGACCTTTGCAACAATACCAAATTCTTTTACAGCCTGGTCTATACCACGGGCAGCAGAGTCAAAAAATGATTTGTCTCCAAGTGTTCCGTTTACATAGAGAACTACTTTAACCTTTTCTTCAGCAGGAGCAGCAGCTTCTTTCTTTTTACAGCCGGTTACACCAAACCCAATTGCCAGCAGCATTAGAACAGCAATACTGACAATAAAAACCCTTTTAAACTTGTTCATTTAAGAACCTCCAAAAAAAATAATTATACAGTTTATTCTAAAGTCTTTATAAGATTAAGTATAGAATTAAATTTATCTTTATTTATCTCAAGTATAATATCCATATCCAGGCCTTCACCGGGGACAGATGCCCCTCTCATGGTGTTAAAACTTAGTTCCATCTTCAGGTTACCTTTTATTCTTCTTTCTACAACTGTTTCATCCACCACAAAAGCCATGGTAATAGGATCAGGATGACCGACTGCCCGGGAACCGAACACCTGTTCAAGGAAATCCATAGGGAATTTCTGCATATCAAGGAAAAGTCTGCCTGCCTTTGAGTCTTCCATATTCAGACTGTTAAGTTCTTCCTCTGAATACATGGCAGAAGCAGCAGCATCCCAGGGAACAATAGTAAGAGGAATCCCGGAATCAAAGACAAACTGCGCAGATTCCGGATCGGCGGCAAAGTTGAATTCAGCAAATTTTGTAATATTGCCCCTTTCAATGGCCCCTCCCATTATCACAATCTCCTTTATCAGGTCCTTCAGCTCGGGAAAGAGGTTGATACTTATGGCAATATTGGTCAGAGGGCCCAGGGTAACCAGAGTAATCCCCGGATTCTCTTTTGCTGCCTTATACAAACCATCAGGTGCTCTGAACAGCTCTTCTGTTTTAGAGTTTTCGGGGAGTTCCACATCTCCCAGTCCATTGGAACCATGAACACCTTCCGCCCTAATCCGGATACCCAGAAGAGATGAGCTTGCTCCCCTGTATACAGGAATATCCTCTCTGCCAAAATATGAGAGGATGCCGGTTATGTTATTTACAACATGATCCAGACCGGCATTACCTGCAACAGCACTGATACCGAGAACTTTCACATCACTGCTTGCCAGTGCAATCATAATTGCCGTTGCATCATCTATTCCGCAATCTGAATCTATAAAAATATTTTTCATTATAAATCCCTCACAAACTAAAGTATCTGATTATATATTGGTTTTTAGGCTGAAGGCTATTAGGCTGTTAGTTTTCCGCCTATCAGCCTTCAATCTATTACCTGAACAATTACAGATATATTAAACTAAATTCTCAGGCTGTCGAGAAAATTCTTAGGTAAATATGTTAAAAATAAGCTATTTTTATACAAAGAAGCATCAAATGAAAGAATTAATATCACTGGGCAGATTGTTGTGGAATAATGCGGAACCTTTCAAAAGCGAAAGATTTATTAGCAGTGTTCTAAATATTGCTGGTTTCGAGGTGATGCAATTTTCTTTCCAGGAAAGAGCATCTCATACAGGGGCCATTGGAGCGAAGGTTGAGATAAGGTAGCAGACTCCTTCCCTTGCCATCCCAATCCCCATATGCTATCTTTCTTCCATGTTTGAAATTAGAGCCCTAATCCGTTTTTTTGATACTGGCTTCATTCTAAAATCTTTGATTTTAGTCATGTTGATATCTCTTCTCCCCATAGCGGAAGTATATATATATATACTCTTATCCGACATTATAAGTGCCTACCTCATGATTGCCGTCACGACGGGCAGCAGCTTACTTGGTCTCATATTGAGCTATGGATTTATTAGTTCCAGACTTAGAATAATAAAGAGGGACATCAATGAAGGAAACTACCCTGAGAAAGATTTTTTTCAGCTTGCAGGGATCTTTCTCGCCAGCATTCTGATAATTACACCGGGATTCATCGGAGATCTGACAGGCCTTTTCATCCTTCTTCCCGGGATAAGCAGAAAAACCGGATATATTATAACCAGACCAATAGAAGACAAAATGAAGGAATTGTACGAATATATGAAGCTCTACGAGCTGGAATAAACGAAGAGAAGAGGGAGGATGGAAACGGGAGACGGGAGGAAGGAAGATCGGAAATTGCTGAAGATTTTAAAATCTTCCGTTCTCCATCCTCCCGTCTCCTTTCTCACTTCCTATATCTTTCTTATCTTATGAATCAGAAGCAGTAGTAGAAAGTACATATGAGGGAAAATCATAACAATTCTCCATGGTTTTCTGAAAAATTCCCAAAAAGCAAAACTGCCATTTTCCCAGCTTTTTTTGGATATCTTTTTTTTCTTTCCGGAAAAAATATCAAAACAGTTACCACACCATAAAAATATTCCCGGATTAAAGCTCTTCATATTCTTTGAAAGCCAATTATTTCTTCCAGGAACACCATTCCCCACAAGGAGCAGTGAAGGAGAAGCTTTTTTTATGGCCAAAACCATATTTTCTTCTACTTCCCTCTTATAGAAACCAGCATAACGGCCGACAATACCAATTCCGGGAAAGGAATCTCTTAAATTATTAGTAGTAATCTGGAGCTCGGCAGGTTTTGAACCGGCCAGATACAAACTATGATTCTGCGTCTCGAGTATTCCCAGTAGTTTAATTGAAAAATCAAAAGGCATATATCGAACAGGGATATGCTTATCCAGAAATTTTGCACCTCGAATTATTCTTTTTGACACAGGTATTACAAGACTCGCCTTACGAACAGTATCAGCAAATTGACTGTTTCCTCTTGCTTTAAGAAGGCCTCTCAGAGAGAGAAATATAATCTGATGCCGCCCCTTATCAAGAAGCAAGTCACTAATTACATCTTTAAGAGATTCTTCAGGAACCACATCAACGGGAACATTCAAAATAAGTATTCTCTTTCGCCCACCTATACTCTTAACGTCCAATTTCCACTCTCCAGAAGAATTGTTTGTACAGCACTTACTGCATACAGTGCTGCTGTCTCTGCCCTTAGAACATTTGTTTTCAAATAAACAGACTTATAATTTTTACTATAGAGGACTTCTATTTCTCTATCTGAGAGCCCCCCTTCAGGGCCTATAATCAGGGAAATACTCTCAGGGTTTGAGTCAAGATACCTATGGAGGGGACTATGATCAAGTGCCTCCTGGTGAAAAAACAATCCAATTCCCCCATTAATACAGGCAGATTCATCAATTTCAGCAAGCTCGTCAATTGTGACAGGGCCTTCTATTTGTGTATTCACCCTTGAGCCGCTCTGTTGGATAGCCTCTTTAATAATTTTATTCCATCGATCCATCTTACCTGGCTTCTCTATATCAAGCCTGGATACAGAGAAGTCACTGACAACAGGAATTATTCTAAAAACTCCAGCCTCAGTAGCCTGACGAATAATCTGGTCCATTTTCCTGCCTTTACAGATGCATTGAAAAAGGATTATTTCCGGTAGTTCAGTATATTCAATCTCAGATTTTGTTACTTCAAATATACATTTATCATCAAAAATTTCTTTGACAGTTAAGTCAAAAAAATTCCCCTTTTTATCTCTACCCGAAAATTCATATCCTTTCGTATATCTTAAAACTCTTATCAGATAGTGATAATCATTCCCCGTCAGTTCAAGTAAACTACCACCGTTATATGAATCTGGTATCAGGAAAAGACGCATTCCTAAACAGATACCCTGACGGTCCTGTTTCGGGGACCATCAAATTCACATAGATAAATCCCCTGCCAGGTACCCAATGCAAGATGCCCGTCAATTACGGGTACTGTAACGCTGAAACCCATAAGACTGGACTTTATATGTGCAGCAGAATTACCTTCCATATGACGGTACCCATCAGATAGAGGAACGATTTTATTCAGTTCCATGAGCATATCGGATTTAACATCCGGGTCTGCATTTTCATTTATTGTTATACCACAGGTTGTATGAGGTATATAAATAGTACAAAGACCCTCTCGAATATTATGGTTTTGGATAAAAGATCTGATCCTGCCGGTTATATCATTAAATTCAGAATGATGACCAGTTTGAACCTTTAATAGTTCTGTAATCATTTTACCCGGATCTCCCCGGCTCGCATCATCCTTACAGCTTCCTGGAGAATGATGTCAAAATCCAGATCGTAAACAGGCGGTATATCCAGATTCCTGTTATATTCGTTCCGAATCAGTTTTTCAATTATCCGATCTTCAAGAACAATGTCATCCTCCTTGAGTTCCCGAATAAAGTTTTTCCGGGCATTCTGATCGACATCCGGATGACTGTCGATAAAGTTAGATACCAGATTCTCCTTCAATATTCTACCGAGAGATTCTGTTTCTTCATCACTAAGCTCTCGTTCCTTAACCTCCCGATCAGGGTCAATGCCTATCTTATCGATATTGATGTCCGCAGGAGTGTAGTACCTGGCAATGGTAAGTTTAAGCCCACCATCATGGAAGGTCATCACTTTCTGAACAGATCCTTTTCCGAAGGTAGTCTCACCTATAAGAGTACCCCTTCCTGTATCTTTAAGAGCACCTGCAAGTATTTCTGAAGCCGAAGCGGACCCCTTATCAATAAGAACAGCTATTGGCATATCAGCAGGAACCAAAATTGATCTGCTCGCCATAAATACTTCATTCTCACTTCTAATTCTCGACTTTGTTGTTACAATAGGTCCACTGGAAAGAAAGAAGTCTGATATATCCGCAACTGAATCCAGCAGTCCCCCGGGGTTTCCTCTTACATCAATTATTAGAGAAGTGTAGGAATGCCTCTCAAAATACCTTAGTGCCTCTTTTACCCTGTCATCAGTAAAAGGTGTAAACTGAATTATTCGGAGGTATCCAATATTTCCGGGAAGCATAGCCTCTTTAACAGTCGGAATTTCTATAATTGCTCTGGTGAGGGTAATCTCGAATTCAATATCCTTCCCCCGAAGAATAGTCACAATGACATCTGTACCAGGAACCCCCCGCAGTCTATCTACCACCTCATCAATTGTAAGATCTACAACAGGTTCGCCCTCAATCTTCGTTATATAATCACCAGCATGGACTCCGGCTCTATAGGCAGGCGTATCTTCAATAGGAGAAACAACCTGAACAAAACGGTCAAGAGGATCTTCCATTGTCTTGCCGGGAGCAGGTTTGGATATGTATAGACCTACACCACCAAATCGTCCTGTTGTAGTATCGTTCATATCCTGCATGTCATCTGCAGTCAAATAGTATGAATAATCATCATCAAGACTTTCAAACAAGCCCTTCAAAGCTCCCTCATAAAGATCTTCTACAGGAACTTCATCCACATAATTCTCTAACAAATAATTGAACAGGTATTCAAACCTGGCAAGATAGTCTTTTATTTCTGAACTTGACTGATACGCCCATAAACTCGGTGAAAAAAACGAAACCCCTGAAAAAACTATCAGAAAAGCACTTAATATGATCCAGAAAAATCTCTCTTTATTCTTCATTATTATCTCCGTCTCCTGTTATCTTCTCACTTTTACCATATTTGTCAAGAGACACTGTCTCTGTTTATCCAGTAAGGATGTATGTTAAAATATATCTTGAATTTTTATATTTTCATGAGAAAAAAAGTATATAAATAACAATAGGGAAAGTAAAGGCATAGTAAACAAAAAATAATTCTGATGTCACTATATTGACCACTCCACAAGCTTACCCTTACAATATGCTCCATTGGAGGAATAATAAATGCAGGTTCTGCCTATCGCAAGCGGGAAAGGAGGAGTAGGGAAATCTCTTTTTGCTTCTAATATTGCAATTGCTCTTGCACAGGCAGGAAAAAAGGTAATACTGGCAGATCTGGATCTTGGAGCTTCAAACCTGCATCTTATTCTTGGTACTGGATCTATAAAAAATGGAATTGGTACATTTCTTTGCAATAACCAATTTAATTTTAAAGATATTATCTTTGATACTGATTACAAAAACCTTCAGTTCATTCCAGGAGACGGAGAAATCCCGGGAATGGCCAATCTGGATAATACCCAAAAAACAAGACTCATCCGGGAGCTGTACCTTCAGGAAGCAGATTATCTTATCCTCGATCTGGGAGCCGGAACCAGTTTTAATACTGTTGATTTTTTTCTCAGTTCCTCTATGGGTGTGATCGTTACAGCTCCTACACTTACAGCAACCCTTAATGCGTATCTATTCCTAAAAAATGTGGTTTTCCGGCTCATGACAACATCTTTCAAAAAAGATTCATGGGCAGGAAACTATTTTGAAGGTTTGAAGCAGGAGGGAAAGAGCTTTCAAAGAATATATATTCCAAAACTGCTGGATAAAATACAATCTGAAGATATCGAAAGCTATACCACCTTTACGAAAAGCATGTCTGTTTTCAAGCCCATGCTTGTCATGAATATGCTTGAAGATCCTAAAGACAGTCAGAAAGCAACTAAAATACGGAGATCCTGCAAAGAATATCTTGGAGTGGATTTGGAACACCTGGGAGTGATATATTTTGATCATCTTCAGGAAATTGCACTGAATTCCCGGCTGCCTATTATTGCATATAAGCCTAATTCAGTGCTCAGTCAGGCAATCTACAGGATTTCTGATAAGATTCTTGAAAAAGGCGAAGAGCTGGATTCCCCTCTGGATATATCTGCCCTGAATGATAGTTATCAGACTGCTACAATGGAAGCAGAAATTGATTACGACAGCAAAGTGGAAGCCATGGAAAATTTACTTCACAGTGGTACTCTAACAGAAGGAGATCTTGTAGAAACAATACGATCCCAGCAGTATGAGATAAATGCTCTAAAAAAGGAAAACTACTTCCTGAAAGCCCAGCTTCTACAGACTGTTGAAGCTGGAATAAAGGTATAGGTGTTTTGATTTGAAAGGTAACTTAAAACTTGAGTTTAATAAAAACAAGACGACTGCCAATCTGGTATTCTCTCCGGCAGCAGATGGAGAGGAATGGACAGAAAAGCGTATTAAGGCACTACTTGAAGCCGAAGGGGTCAGAGAAGGAATTAAATCCGACAAAATAAAAGAAGCAGAAGAAGCAATACTAAAAACAGAAGTTGAAATAAATATTCTTGTGGCAGAATCTGAGGCCCCTGTTCCGAAGTCAGAAGGATCTTACCAATGGGAGAATCTTGAAATCCCCTCAGATCTAAGTACAGATGCTGAAAGAGTCTTTAAGGTTGCATTTGATCCGGAAATTACAAGAGATCGTATAAAAAAAATCAAAGTTCAAAAAAAAGTCGAGAAAAAATCCAAACTACCTTTCGGTAAGGCTAAAGGAGGGGTAGTTACCACTATACAGGAAAAAATTATAAAAGAACCAGTAGCTGTAAACCCTGAAGTACTTATGACTGGATGGGCTGATCCAGGTGATATTCTTGCTACTCGAGGAGAAGCTGAAGAAGGGAAACCCGGTATTTCAGTTCTGGGGGAAGAACTGCAACCACAAACTATGGAATTCTTTCCCGGAAAAGGTATAAAAATAATAAACAATGAATTGATTGCAGAGTATTCCGGTTTTATCAGAAAAGGTAAAAATTGGATAGAAATAATACCATTCAAACGTAATTTCTGGTCAGTTTCACTGTCTAAGGACAAATCAACTGCCTTGTTGAAGATATTTCCCGAAGCACGGCAAACTTCATCTCCTTCTTCAGAAAGTATTATTGATAAGGCAGTTTCCCTTGGCGTACCCCGTGAAAATATCATTAGTGAATCTGTTATTTCCAGAATCATCAATGAAACTATAAGTTCCGGATCTTTACTTGAAAATTTTCACTTAACAGTCGATAAGGATTCTTCCTTTTCAGTAACGGCATCAGAAAATGCAATGAAAGGACTTCTGACCATGGTAAAGGGCAGTGGAAATGGGAAAATTCTTAAACTTAATGATGTAGGTGAAGCAATTAAAAAGAGTGGATTCTCAGGCCTTGATTTTACCAGGATCAAGGAAGACATTCTTGCTTTTTACAAGAGTTCCAGTTTAGAGATGAAAGATTATGTACTTGTTGAAGGAAAGGCTCCAGAGGCAGGTGAAGAAGTAACTTTCAGTATCGAATGCGAAATGATGAATATAAAAGAGCTGGATGCTCATAAGGAAGAGATAAAAAAGGACTACGGGAAAAGGAAACCAATCGGAATAGAATCTCTGGACGATTATCCAGTTGAAAACTGTAAAAATATTGGATTGATTGCAGAGGATGGAACAGCAGTAATTTTCAGTTCCTCGAAACCAGGTGCATCAGGAAAGGATATCTATGGAAAAGTACTACCGGGTCTGCCCGGAGCAACTCCAAATCTAACTCTTCTTGAAAATCTTATCAGGAAGAAGGATGAGATTGCTTCCGAAATCGATGGGTTCCTTGATCTTTTTGAAAGCGAAGATGGTACTGTACTCAGAGTAAGACCTGCAAAGAATGAACTTATAGAGATAGAAATTTCAGAAGATAAGATGGAAGCTTTTTTGTCCATTACTGAAAACATCGGCGAACCCATTACAGCAGAGGAGATTAAAGAAAAACTTGTCAGTGCAGGAGTTATTAAAGGATTAAAAGAAGATATTCTCCAAAAAGCGGTGGAAACAAGTACTGAAGGGCAGAGCCTGGAAAGACTTGTAATAGCAGCTGGCGAAGTACCTGTTGAACCTGGAACAAGCAGACTGAATATGAAAATAGTGGTAGCAGATGATACTGCTGTAACACTCCGTTCAGACGGAAGCGCAGATTTTAAAAACCAGGACCGGATTACATCCATTACAAAAGGTGATCTTATTGGTGTAATTCAATCACCAAAAACAGAAGCAAGGGATGGATGGGATGTATGCGGGGCCACTATAGAGGCAAAAGAAGCTCCGCCGTTAAAAACTGAAATTGGAAATGGAATCCAGAAAGAAGAAGGAAAGGATGGGGACATTTCACTAATTGCAAAAGTATCAGGAGAACTTATCCGGGAGGGTGATAAGCTCTTTATCAATGAATTCCATTTGGTTAAGGGTGATGTTGATCTAAAACAAGGTAATATCAAGTTCCTGGGTTCAGTAAAAATAGGTGGTTCTGTAACCCAAGGTTTCTTTGTTATGTCAGGCGGCGAGGTGCAAATAGCCGGTGGTGTCGAAGCAGCATTGGTTTCTGCAGGTGAATCAATAATTATAGGTCAAGGTGTTGTTGGAGGAGGAAAAGCCATCCTCAGATCTAAACAGGATATTGAGCTGGCATTTGCAGAACAGGCCACCCTTCTTGCAGTAGGAAATATAAAGGCAAAAAATTCATGCCTTCGATGCAAAATCAAATGTAATGGTAAGCTCCTTCTGGTTGGAGACAAAGGTAACCTTATTGGAGGGAATACCAAGACCACAGGCGGCATTGATGTAGGCAATCTTGGTAACGATAAAGGTATAAAAACTGAAGTTTCCTTTGGCCAGAATTACCTTATACAGGACAGAATTGAGCTGGAAGAAAAGGAAGTAGAAAAAATCAAAACTCAAATTGCAAAACTTGATATGACCATGCATCAGCTTGAAAAAGAGGGGAGCAAGGCAAAGCTTAAAAATGCAAGACTCCAGAAAGTTAAAATGATGAAGATCATGGAAAAACGCGGCGTCCGTTTATTTACCCTGCGTGAAAGATTTGAAGAACATTTCCCATCGGAAATAAAAGTAAGAGGGACTCTCTATCCCGGAGTTATTCTTGAAAGCCATGGCAGATATCATGAAATTACTTCCGAGAAAAAAAATCTCATAATAACCTTTAATCTCCAGACAGGAAAAATAGAAGAAACCCCAATAAAAAAGGAAAAATAAATGATCGCATTTCTTAACTATCCGAACTGGATAAAACCCGTTATTATACAGGGACTCCCTTTTCACTGGTATGGGTTGATGTATCTTTTTGCTTTTGGAACCACCTATATTTTATTTAAGTACCAGGTAAAAAAGGAAAAATTGAATATAAGCAATGATGATATTGTCAATTTATTCTTCTGGACAATACTTGGTCTGATAATAGGAGCCAGGATATTTTCAACCCTTGTTTATGATACAAGTGGTATATATTGGAGAAAGCCCTGGCTTATATTCTGGCCCTTCAACTCATCGATGCAAATGGTTGGTCTCCAGGGAATGAGCTACCATGGCGGTCTCATAGGCGCTATCCTTGGCATGTTCATCTATGTAAAATCAAAAAAACTCTCTTTCTTTCAAATAGCCGATCTTGCTGTAGCAGGCATACCTCTTGGTTATACATTCGGACGGCTTGGGAATTTTATAAATGGGGAATTGTGGGGCAGAGTTACCGGAGTTAGCTGGGGTATGATTTTTCCCCATGCACCTGCTATGCCTGCAAATTTGGATTGGGTAAGAACTCTGGCAGATAACATAGGCATATCCTATCTGGGCCGGAGTGCAATAAATCTTCCCAGACATCCATCACAGTTATATGAAGCTTTTTTTGAAGGAATTTTTTTATGGGCTGTAATCTGGTTTATCTTTAGGAAAAGAAAGAGCTTTGATGGTTTTCTTCTCGGTGTTTATCTGATTGGCTATGGATTAGTTAGATTTTTTATTGAATACTTCAGAGAACCGGATGGAGATCTCGGTTTCATAATTTTCAATTTTTCCATGGGTCAGATTCTATGCTTCCTGATGATAATCCTTGGTATTTTCATACTTTTCTTTGCGAAAACAAGGAACAGGCACCTTAAAGAAGATTCGTCTAACAACAAAACTCAGAAACTTTCCGGTCGTAAACTCAGGCGACGTATAAAACGGGGTTAATTAGAATAGGGGAATCCCCCAGGTAAAGTCTCAAAATTACCTGATTGGCAACTCCTTCCCTTTACTTCAAACTCAAAACAGTTAGTTATTAAAGTGAGGAGTGAAGAGATGAGGAATGATATCAGTAGCAATATAAATAATCTGAACAAATCTTCAAAATTAAGTTACAAAGGGAGCAATGCCGAAATCGATCCTTTATCACTTTACCTTAAACAGATATCAGTAAATCCTCTGCTATCCAGGGATGAAGAATTAGAATTAGGTAAAAAAATTCAAAACCTGAAAGGGGAAATTTCTGAACTTGAAGAGAACAACAGACACAATGGAATTAATTCCGGAAAATATCACTTAGAAAAAATAGAACTTCAGGATAAATTCAACAGGAATCGTGAAAAAATGATAACCTCAAATTTAAGACTGGTAGTTTCAATTGCAAAAAGATTCCAATATAGAGGATTAAACCTTCTTGATCTAATAGATGAAGGTAATATTGGCCTAATGGAAGCGGTTGAAAGATTCGATTATACAAAAAACTGCAGATTTTCTACCTATGGGTCCTGGTGGATCCAGCAGGCAGTCACAAAAGCTATAGCAGATAAAGGACGAACAATAAGAATTCCCATACACATTCTTACTTCTGTCCAAAAATGTCATTCTGTTATAAAATATCTGTCTCAGCAATACAGTAGAGAACCGGAGATATATGAAATTGCCGAATACATGAACATAAGCATAGAAAAGGTAAAATCCTATTTATCCTATGGAACTGAAGTTACTTCACTGGATACATCTGTTGATGATAACAATACAACTACTCTTTCAGATCTCATAGATGATGATCATTATACACAGCCTTTTGAGAGCGCTTTAACTGTTAACCTGCAGGACATTTTGGATTCATCACTCAGCGAACTCTCTCCAAGAGAAAAAACAATTATCAAATTACGATATGGACTATCAGGGAAATGTCCACAAACATTGGAAGAAATCGGAAATATTATGGGAATTACCAGAGAAAGAGTAAGGCAGATACAGAATAAATGCATAAGCAAACTTAGGACATTTAAAGAAATTAGAGAATTGGAAGCAGTTATGGTCTGAGAGGTGTCTGGTGATAAGAAAAATACTGCTAATCGAGGACTCTGAAGCAATATCAAAAAGCATTATTATTAACCTGCAGGGAAATGGTTATAAGGTCTACTCCACTGATACAATCACTGAAGGACTAAGGATACTCTCGGAGACTGAGATAGGATTAATAATTGCAGATATGAATCTGAAAAGTAATAAAATTATTGATTTTACCAGGAACATCGCGGGTGATAGCAGATACAATTTAATACCGCTGCTTATGCTGACCAACGAAGAAGGCAAGATCTCTAAAAGAAGTATCTCAGGAGTTGAAGGATGGATTATCAAACCATTTTCGGCTGATAATCTTCTTAAAATTGTCAGGAAGTTTTCAATCTGATCAGACTGGTTCATAGCCTTATTCTATTTCCTATCGCTCTTTCAGTACCTTCTCAATAAAATATAATCCGGCGGGAAGTACAGGGAATAGAAAAGCTAAAGTTCTCTCTGCTGCCTGCTGTTTCTTCCCGGTAAACATTTTGCTTAAAACATGATGATACTCAAAAGGAGGATATCCAAGGAGTTCTCTTTTACCATAACGCTGCCTCATGCTTTTTCTCATATTCTTCAAAATCCTGATATGGTGTTTCTTATATTTTCTGCCAGAACTATCAATAATCTCATGATATTCCGTCTCAATCAATTTAAGGAGTTCATCCATATCATATTCAATATTTTGATCTATCCCCAAACTAAGGGCAGCACATTCCAGAAAAGGTGCAGCAATGTTCCGATACTGCCTCATATTTCCGGGAAGTATTTTCCGCAACATGGGATCATTTCCAATAATGTTCTCAATTCGATTTTCGAGTTTCTTATTTGACTTATAATAATACTTTATTCCATCAATTTTCCCAAAGGTCTTCATTGTATCAAGATATCCAAGATTCAATAAAATCTTAAGAATGTCTTTATTAAAATTCAGAACATTCCCAATATCAGATGTATTCTTAATGTAAATTGTTTCAGTACCTTCAATATCAGGCTTTCTGTTAAAACCGGGACCGGCAATATCGACAATTATTATCTTTCGGTATCCCCTTTCTTTAATCATCCGGTAGGGAATGTTGTCGTACACTCCTCCATCTGTGTATTTTCTTCCATTTATTTCAGTTTGTTTAAATGCAGGAAATGATGCACTGGCAAGAAGATAATTGCCAAGCTGGCCATGAGGGATGTCATCAAGATATATCTCCACAGGTTTCAGCCTATCTACATTTACCGTGACCAGACCAAGATCAATACCTGATTTTCTGATATTCTCCTCATCCACATATGTATTTATAAGATTCTGCAGGGGTGTCGAATCAAGGCCGCCATACTTAAGAATCGATTTATGGATCTCCCTTAAATGAAGAAAATTGAATTTTCTAATATGGAATTTTCCATCCAGAATTAAATCAGGAGGAAGATTCACAACCTTATCCAGAGAGATGTTCTCCCATAAGTCTACTGCTTTATCATAATCATCCTGAGCAAATAATGTGGCATTTAGTGCACCTACTGATGCTCCTGAAACAGCACAAAACTCAATTTCCAGTTCTTTAAACGCCTTCCATGCTCCAATTTGATAGGCACCTTTAGCTCCTCCTCCTGCAAGTACAAGGGCGTACTTTTCACTCTTCTTCATGCATTAATTATACACTTTTTTTCTGAGTACATGTACTTTATTTTCAGGATTAGCTTGTAACTGCTCCAGTGCTTGAAGACAATTCTTACCCATCATATCTTTGCCTCACTTATTTTCACTTTCAAGGGTAGGCAGACTTTTTCTGGAATAACCTGCAAAAGCTGTTAATTCATCACCAATTGCCATAAGAACCTTACCTGTTCTTATTACCTCAATTATTCCATACACCTCAAACATCTTTTCCAGACCATCAATTTTCCTGGATGGGCCTGTCACCTGAAAGGTAATAGTTGTATCTGATATATCAACAACCTCACCCCTGAAAGCATGGCCAATCTGCAAAATATCTGTTCTATTCTCAGCAATACATCTTACCTTAATAAGTGCAAGTTCCCTCTCAACAATATCAAGATCTGCATAATCCCTGGCATGAACAACATCCACCAGTTTATTAAGCTGCTTCAAAATTTGATCCAGAGTTTCTCTATCTCCGGAAGCAATTATATTCATATGAGAAAAATCAGGATTGCGGGCCGGGGAAGTTACCAGACTATCGATATTGTATCCTCGCCTTGAAAATACAAGCGCTATTCTGTTTAATACTCCGGATTTATTTGCTACAAACAATCCAATTGCATGTGTTGAATATATATCTGCCATTTTATGTACTCCCCTTAGGTTTTTCCAGTTTTGCTTTGGGCGCTTCGAGAAGCATTTCATTTAATCCTGCGCCGGCAGGAATCATTGGAAAAACATTGTCCTGTTTTTCCACCTCCGCATCTATTACACAGGGACCATCATTATATGCAAGAGCTTCAGTTAATACCTTTCGTACATCCGAACTCCTTCTAATTCTGAAGCCCTTTGCACCATAGGCCTGCGCAAGTTTTACAAAATCAGGATTACCCTTTAGATCAACCCCGGACAAACGATTATCATAAAACATATCCTGCCATTGTCGTACCATACCAAGGTAATGGTTGTTAATAATCAGAATCTTAATAGGCAGCTTCTGGTTAACTGCAGTAGAAAGCTCCGAGAGAGTCATCTGAAAACCTCCGTCCCCCACAACCGCAATTGTAACCTTATCAGGTCGGGCTAATGCGGCGCCAATGGAGGAGGGGAATCCATATCCCATGGTTCCTGCACCCCCTGAGGAGAGCCAATTGCGCCCCGGGCTAGCCTGATAAAACTGTGCAGCCCACATCTGATGCTGACCTACATCAGTAACAACAATTGCTTTGCCTTCGGTTAGATTGTATATCTCTTCAATTACATGCTGAGCTCTAAGTTTTCCTTCTTTTTTGTAAGTTAAAGGATAATTCCGTTTCCATTTCAATACCGTTTTAATCCATTCCTCAGTATCGCCTTTTTCAAGATATGGAGCCATGGCTTCCAGAACTGTTTTCGCATCTCCGATTATACTTTTATCAACCTTGATTACCTTGTTAATTTCCGACTCATCAATGTCAATATGGATTTTAACTGCATCCTTACAAAATTCTGATACCTTTCCAGTAATTCTGTCATCCCATCTGCTTCCAATGGACATGATCAAATCACACTCAAAGACGGCCATATTCGCATATGCTGTTCCATGCATACCAAGCATTCCAAGACTAAGCTCGTGAGTATCAGGAAAACAACCCTTTGCCAGGAGAGTATTTGTTACAGGAATTTGTAATTTTTCAGCTAAAAACTGAACACTCTTTTCGGCTCCGGAAATAACAGAACCATGCCCGACAAGAAGAACAGGTCTTTTTGCTTTATTGAGTAAATCTGCAACAGCTCTCAATTCTTCTTCAGTTCCTCCTTCAGGAACTTTATATCCAGGCAGGTGAAATGCCTCATTATAGTTAGGGTCTACCTCTGCACTGGTTACATCCTTGGGTAGATCTATCAGAACCGGGCCGGGACGTCCGGACTGGGCCAGATAAAAGGCTTCATTCAATATTCTGGGGATTTCCTCTGCAGACTTGATCATATATGAGTGTTTTACCACCGGGTAAGATATTCCGAACATGTCTGCTTCCTGAAAAGCATCAAGGCCAAGAGTCCATGTTGGAGCCTGTCCGGTTAATACAACAAGGGGAATAGAATCCATGTGAGCTGTGAGAATTCCGGTTATTGTATTTGTAGCCCCAGGCCCTGATGTTACAAGGGCTACTCCTGTCTTACCACTGGCTCTGGCATATCCATCAGCCATGTGGACAGCCCCCTGCTCATGACGGGTAAGTACAAGTTTAATGGATGAATCTACCAAAGCATCAAAAATGGGGATTACCGACCCACCAGGCAAACCAAAAATATACTCGACACCTTGCTGCTGTATTATATCAACTATAATTTCAGCACCAGTTCGAAGTTTTTTTGTCATAATTAAGCTCCTGTATTAACATAAATAACAATTTTGACAAAATTTATGTTAATTTTTGATAGTAATCTTACATAGATGATTATATTTATCAGTAATTAGGATTATTTTGGATATGTCAATAGATACATATTTAATTTTTTTGTATTATTAACCAAAATTATTGGATATATACAGAAAAAGAGAATATTTTATTTCTGTAGGGAACGCAGATCTGCGTTCCCTACACGATCGAAGGTTGCTTCTATTCTTCTACGCCGTTTTTCTTTCATACAGATACTTCTGAAAGGCAAT
>SDBV01006292.1_pt1 | contig 16505 bp, 9 predicted proteins | sample 2277081 | NCBI WGS metagenome assembly SDBV01 (sample SAMN10402039, study PRJNA504765) | marine sediment metagenome | isolation source: marine sediment core GS10_PC15, 223 cmbsf | place: Arctic Ocean: Southern Knipovich Ridge | collected 2010
AATACATTTACACCTAATAATGATGACATAAATGATACCTGGTATATTGAAAATATTGAATTTTATAAACATAGTTATATTGAAATATTCAATAGAAACGGTAATTTAGTGTTTAGTAAAGAATATTACCAAAACGACTGGGATGGTAAGTATAATAATAATGATTTACCCGCTGCAACATACTATTACATAATAAATCTTGGAGAAAATTTCGATAAAACTTATAATGGATATGTTACGATTATACGATAGTTACTGATGAATGAATGAATGAATAATTCAGGATGCATGATATTGGATATTGGATATAGCAGATATACAATGGATATACAATAGATATTTTTTTAACAGACAACGCTTTAGCATAGTCTGTTCATTGGATATTAAATAGATATTTTTTTATCAGACAACACTTTAGCATAGTCTGTTCATTGGATATTTATAGAAATATCAACGAATTTCAACGTATATCAAAGTATATCAATAGTTTAATGTTACAAATACATTAACAACTTTAAAAAAATATCAACAGTTTAATTTTACTAATTTATTAGCAACTTTTATTGAATATCAACAGTTTTATTTTATCAATTCATTAATAACTATAATAATATCAATAGTTTAATTTTACTAATTATTTACAACTTTTATTATTATGAGAAAAATTATCACATTAGTATTTCTGTTAAGCACTGTATCTATTTATGCTCAGCAAATACCACAATTCAGTCAAAGAATGTTTGACAAGTTGGTATTTAATCCTGCAGTAACAGGTTCAGTAATGAATCCTGAGATAAAATTGCATTATCGTAGCCAGTGGTCTGGTTTTGAAGGTTCACCTGTAACTTCGTTGCTAAATTACCATAGAGACATATCCAAAACTATGGGAGTTGGCGGTTATTTAATAAATGATGTAACAGGATATACCAAAAGAATCGCTTTAAATGTATCTTATGCTTATCATATCCCATTGCAAAATTTCTATTTATCAATGGGGCTTTCAGGCTCATTGTTGCAATATGGAATTGACGGAAATAAAATTAAAATAAAATACCAAAATGATCCTACAGTTATTGAAGGAATTTCCGACAAAACCTTGAGCCCCGATGCATCATTCGGAATATATTTATACAACGATAGATTTTATTTTGGTGCCTCGGTTCTACAATTGCTCGGTTCTAAAGTGAAGTTAGATCTTGGCAGCGATGTTGATGCATTAGTGCCTCTTACACAGCACTACTATATTACAGGTGGATATAATTTTATTATTGATAAATATGATATTGAGCCTTCATTACTGGTGAGCAGAACTGTTGGAAGCCCTGCACAAATAGATATAAATATTAAAGCAGAGTATTCAAAAAAAATTATTGCTGCTATAACTTACAGATATGGAGATGCTTTTGTTGTTCTGGCAGGGTTCAGAATAGAACGATTTTTTCTTGCCTATTCTTATGATATTGTTGCTTCACCATTAAAAAATACTAACACCGGTTCACACGAAATTCTGTTATCTATAAGCTTTCCTTATTATAAAGGAGGAGAAGGAAGACCAATGTATGACTTAGTCGGACCTAAAATTGGTCAGATTAAGAAAAGACTGAGATAAAGAATTTTTCCGCCTGAGGCGGAACCGCCTTCCCGACCCGTTCCGTTTCGGGACGGGTTGGCGAAAGATTTGGAATATTAGTCATTTATAATTTTAGGCATTTTAAGTATTTTACCCAGCACATAGCTTATGTACGGGGTTTAGGCATTTATTATACTGGATACAAGATAAAAGTAGGCAGTAGGCAGTAGGCAGTAGGCAATTGAATAACTATGAATGTCTATAACAATTTAACAATATAACCATATAAGAATTAATTTTACAAACCAGGAATTAACGATAATATAACAATTTAACATTTTTTATCTTTGAATTATTGTAAATTTAAAATATTCTTTATCTTTGCATATAATATCAAATCACTATTTTTTTTAATTTTTAATTGAAATTTAAGGCAACCTTTTATTATTTTTAACGTCTATATTATATAAATTTAACTTTTTTATTATAAACTAAATATTTAAAAGCTATGAAAACAAAATTGTTTTTTTCTATGGCACTGATTGCAGCAACATTATCATCTTTTGCTCAATCAATAACGACTAATACAGGTTATACACCTGTGCAATTAGTTGAAGACTTTTTAATTACAGGTTGTTTGGATGCATCAAATATAACATTAACCGCCGGGACAGCAGAATCCCGTGGATATTTTGATGCGACAGGAACAACTTTTCCTATTCAAACAGGTATTATGTTAGCTTCAGGTAATATTGTTAATGCTGAAGGTCCTAATTCTTCTGGTAGTGCCGGTAACTCACTAACTCCATCAAGTGGAGATCCCGACCTGAATATTATTATATCTCCATATCTTTCCCGAGATGCTACAGTATTAGAATTTGATTTTGTTCCTAATTCCGATACAGTAGAATTTCGTTATATTTTTGGCTCTGAAGAGTATCCCGAATGGGTTAACAGCAGCTATAATGATGTTTTTGCCTTTTTCTTATCAGGTCCCGGTATTTCCGGTCCTTATAGTAATAATGCTATTAATATTGCTTTAATTCCAGGAACACTATTACCTGTTACAATTGACAATGTAAATGATTGGTCATATTCCCAATATTATAATAACAATGCAGGTGGCACTGCTATTGAATATGATGGATATACAACAGTACTAACAGCAACAGCCGTAGTTCAACAGTGCCAAACATATCATATTAAATTAGCTATTGCTGATTCTCATGATCAAGCTTATGATTCAGGAGTATTTTTTGAAGAAGGTAGCTTTTCATCAGGCGGCGAAGTTTCAATGACCAACTTTAGCACTGTTGGTGGTAATAGCGACCTGTGGGAGGGCTGCACTAATTACTATCTTTTTAGCAGATTAGATACTTCAGACCTTACAGACTCAGTTAATGTTGTACTTACTATTTCCGGAACAGCAACCCCGGGAGCGGGAAATGATTATACTTCGTTTCCTACTGATTTCTGGATTCCTGCCGGGCAAATATACGATACAATTTATTACACTGCTTTTAATGATGTTATTATGGAAGGAACTGAAACTATTATACTTGAGCTATTATCCGGCTGCCCCTGTAATTTGATGCAGGTTACCGATACAATTTATATTTATGATGCTCAGGATATAAAAGGCGGAATACAATGGTTTGAAAACGAATACTGCGGAATTACACCTCCTAATCCTTTAACAATTTGCGGTACAGTTTACCTGGGTGGACAACCTACTGTTGTGGATTCAAATATATTTTATTTATGGGGTCCAGGTGGTGACACTACCGCGTGTATTGACATTAGCCCTGTACCGGGAATTACATGGTATTATGTAACAATATCAGATTTATGTGGAAATTCCATGTTAGATAGTATTCCTGTAATAGTTTCCGATTTTACAGGTTTATCAGTTGCAACAGATTCTACAAGCTGTACTGGTTATTGTGATGGACAGGTTGATGTTACCCCAATAGCTGGAGTAGCACCATTTACTTACAGCTGGACACCAACAGGCCTTGATATAAATAACCTGTGTGCAGGAAATTATAGCGTAACAGTTACAGATATGACGGGTTGTGCTTTTGATACTACTTTTGATATTGGAGAACCGCCTCCATTATCTCTGTCATCAGGAATGATAAATAACGACACTACATTCTGCGGTGATTTTCCCGGTTCAATAACATTAGAAACTTATGTAAACACCAGCCCCGCATATTACACATGGAATACTGGTCCGACTACAAGTAGTATTAATGTTAATCCAGGAACAGGAGTTACAACTTATTGGGTAACAATAGAAGATGATTGTGGGGATTCCCATACAGATAGTGTAACTCTAATAATTTCCGATATGACGGATTTATTAATTGTTCCAGTTAATATACCTTGTTACGGCGACTGCAATGGAGAGGTTGATGTAAGCCCGGTTGGTGGAATAACACCATTTACATACAGTTGGACAACACCTCTTGGAACACCTACTTCAGGAATCGTAAATGATTTATGTGCAGATAATTATAGTGTAACAGTTACAGATTCTGTAGGATGTGAATACGATAATATTTTTGATATTACAGAACCTGCTGAATTATCTCTATCGTTTAATGTAGTAGTTGATACAGATGAAAATTGTACTGGTGAGGCAACAGCAATAGCCAATGAAGGTACTCCACCTTATTATTACCTGTGGAATAATGCTGCTTCTCAAACAACAGTAACTGCTACAGATTTATGTTCAGGAACATTTTACACAGTAACTATTACTGATGATAATGGATGCACTGTTATTGACAGTATCACACCTTCATATATGACTGGTCTGACATTTGATACAGAAGATCTACTTTGTAATGGCATTTGTGTTGGATGGGTTGATGTATCACCAGTTGGTGGAGTACCACCGTTTACTTACAGCTGGTCACCTAATTTGGCAGGTCTTGGCTCATCTACATCAGGTGAAATAGATTCATTATGCGCTGGAAAATATAGTGTTACAGTTACTGATAATATAGCTGCTGAATTTAATATTCCTTTTGAAATTACTGAACCAAATGCAATTTCTATAATAGACACTATTACTGAAGTAGATACTACAGGTGGAAGTAATGGTGCAATAGACATTACAGTAACCGGCGGTACTATCATTGGTGATTATACTTATCTATGGTCAAATGGAGACGAAACTCAAGACATTGATTCATTATACGTCGGTCACTATAGTGTAACTATTACCGATGCAAATGGATGCACTGCTGTTGGTAATTTTGATATAACTTATGCATCTCTTGTTGAGAATATTAGCATTTCCCAGCAAATAAAAGTATATCCAAATCCTAATAACAACGGTTGTTTCAATATTGAAACAGGAAAAGATAACTGCAAGGATATACAAATAAAGGTATTTGATATTACAGGAAAAGTTATTTATTCAGAAAAAATCAAAAATAACCAGTCAACAAACAGATTTGAGTTAAAAAATATTCCCGTTGGAATGCACTTTTTACAATTGATGCTGGATAATAGTGAGCTGATAACCATTAAGCTGGTGGTAACTGAATAAATAAAATTGAATTAGGGATGACATCGCTTTTTCTAACTAATTGATTATCTGCATCATATTTTTTCTTAAATTTAGTAAAATCAGCGATGTCATCCCTTTTTATATAAATTTATTTAATTTTACAGCGATATTGTCTTTTATTAATTTAAGGTAATATCGCTTTTTTTATTAAAAACACGATTACTTAATATAAGAAAGTGAAAATAAGATAAAGTTTCTTGGCGCTGGGTACTGGGTGCTGAGCGCTGTAATCCAGAACCCAGAGCCAAGAACCAAGTACCCAGAAACCAGAAACAGATTATTAAATACAATAAATTACAATGACCCGCATTATTCTTATTATATTATTCTTGAACTTTCTTCCAGCAGGCAGGATTTTTTCATCAGGCATTAATGACAGCTGTTCTAATAACGATAGTACGAAAACTATAATTTATTCCTGGATACTCTCTGAAAATTATGATATTCAACATACTGCTGTTGATACATTATTAACTTCATTTCAAATTTATAATCCTGTTTATAAATCCCAATACTTCGGGGCAAATTCTTATCTTGGAAATATTGGACTGCCAGGCATTTCAAATCTTTATTTTCAGACTGCCTCCCGACCTGTCGGGATTTTTGCAGGCGGGCAATATAATGCAAATCCCTACCCTTTTACAGCCCAATCTGATTTTATCTTTTTAAGTCCTTATCAATCTTACTTGCTTCTTCCTGCTAATACTAAATATTATAACACACGCAGACCTTATACAAACCTTTCCTACTTCTGGGGTGGCTCTAATATTACAAAAGAGCAGACATTAAAAATAATCCATACTCAAAATGTGAATAAGAATCTTAATTTCGGATTTAGATATAATCTTATTTCTTCTTTAGGTCAATACCAAAAACAAACAACAAGAAATAATTCCTTTTTATTTTTCACAAGCTATATTAATAAGAGATATTCAGTTCATTCTAATTTTAGTTTGAATAAGTTTAAAATTTATGAAAACGGCGGAATAATTGACGATTCGTATCTTGAAGATTCACTAAATTATAGCTCCGATCAAATTCCTGTTAAATTACAAAATGCCAGAACAACTATTAATAATAAAAATTTCTTTCTCACACAAAAATATAATTTTGGAAAAGCAACAACTGTTTTAAATCCTGATTCAACAGAAACAAAAATATTTAATCATAAAAGCAGTTTGACTCATACATTTAAATTTGAAAGAGATTATAAACTCTATACAGATGATATCCCTATATTTATTGATATCTATAGTGATACTGTTAAATTTTATGAAAATAATTTTATTAGTGATTCAATTACTTATGATTCAATATATTTTCAATCAATTAATAATACAATACAATGGAAAATCAACGAAAATCTATCACGAAAGGTTTTTAAATTTGGAGGTCGTTTACTTATTTCAAATGAGCTTAAAAAGTATTATTATATAAATTTTGCTAATAATAATTTATCACTAAACAACACTTTTGTATCAGCAGGAATATTTAATAATGCCGGTAAGAACTGTACCTGGGACGTTTCCGGAAAATATTATATTGATGGGTATAGAAAGGAAAATTTTACAATTAATACGAAAATCAGTAAAATTATTCGAAACAAAAATGATTCTTCTATAATTTCTTTTTCAGGTATGTTTAGAAATCAAACACCCGATTATTTTGAGGAAAATTATTTTTCAAATCATTTTAAATGGAATAATACTTTTGCTGATAAACAAGAAACCATATTAAAGCTTTCTTATACAAAACCTTCCTGGAATCTTAACTATGGTATAAATGTAGCAATTCTAAATAATTTTATTTATTTTGATACAACTGCCCTTCCCTCTCAAACAACAAATGAATTTTTTGTGTATTCTGCTTTTATAAATAAAAATTTTAATCTTGGAAAATGGCATTCTGTTCATAAGATTGTTTACCAGTCAGCACAAAATAAAGATGTTTTAAGATTGCCCGAATTTGTTTTATATAATTCAGTTTACTTTCAGCAAAGTTTTTTTAAAAATATTTTACATACACAGTTTGGTTTTGATGTTTTTTATAACACTGAATATTATGCATATTCTTATATGCCTGCTACAGGAGTATTTTATCTGCAAAATGAAAAGTTAATAGGAAATTATCCTTATATTGATATATTTATAAATTTAAAATTAAAGCGTGCAAGGTTTTTTATTAAATGCGAGCATATTAATTCCGGTTTAATACAGGGTATTCCAAAAAAATATTACAATGTATTACATTATCCTATGAATGGCAGGTGTTTTAGATTTGGAATATCGTGGAATTTTTATACTTAAATAGAGTCTTTTCATAAACTATTAATAAACGCATAATATTTAAAAGTCCCAAATTCCAAGTACCAAATCTCAAATTCCAAGAAAAAAAGAAAAAACACAACAAACTACAAATTAGCAATAGACAATGAATAATGGCATTTTTTTTTGGGACTTGGGGCTTGAGATTTGGGGCTTGGGTCTTTCATTTTTGAAAATCTTTGACTTTAAAGACAGACTCTAAATAGTGTTTTAACGATTTTATTAGCAAATACTAATTATCAATTAAGTTCTTCAGAGTACTTTAAGAACAACTTCATTCCTTCTAATTTATCTTTATCCAGCGAGTAACTAATGTTATGGGTAAGATATTCTTCTATATTCAGATTATTATATCCCGTACATAATTTATATGCGGGATAATATTTATTAACTGCATTATTTATATTGTTAATTCCAAATTTTAATGCTTTATTGAAATTTTCAATAAATGTTTCATCAAATTTTTTGTTGCATATCCAGCAGGCAAAAACAAAAGGTAAATTAGTGTATTTATTCCATTCATCTGCCAAATCATAGATATAGCTATATTTCGTTCCCGGGGGAGCGGGCTCACTATTAAAAGCTCTGTCGCCTATAATTAATCCTGCTATATCATCTTTAATTGAACTTTCGTATCCTTCAGCAGCTTGCAGCCACTGTGGATTAATTTTCCAGAATTGCTTTGCTAATATTTTTATTAAATTTACTGATGTTCGTGACTGATAATCAAGATATATGCTTTTAATATTTTGAAGTGGAACATTACTTACAAGAATTACTGATTTTACTTTTCCAACCGCTCCAATACAGTAATCGGAAATAATCTGAGGGTTTTTCAATTCAGGTAAAATTGCAACAGGAGCAAGACCAATATCAACCTGTTCGTTCAGAAGCTTTTTAGCACAAACAGAAGGTATATCTGATTCAAGCTTATAATTATTCAAATATCCGGAATGTTCAATCCCATATAAAAAGGGCAGAGAATTCAAATAAGAAACTATGGAGATTTTTATTTCAGAAATTTCTTTCAACCTTAGTCTTTGATATTTGACATTAGTCATTATTTTTTAATTAATATATGGCTATATTGTTATATGGCTATATGGTTATATGGTTTGTCCCGACAAGCTTGTCGGGATTGATGTTTGTCTTGGTTCTTAGTTCTGGGTACTGGGCTCTGGGTTCTGGATTACAGATCAGTACCCAGTACCCAGCACCCAGTACCCAGTATCCAACACCCAATATCCAATATCCAATATCTGGTTAAGATACATCATTCCTTCATTCCTTCATCCATTGCAAGAGTTGCTGCAACAACCGATACAATAGCAGTAAATCCTGCTAATAAAGTTCCACAAATAGGGATAAGCAATGAAAGAGAAAATACTGAACCATTAGCTATTGTAACTCCTTTATATTTTCTGATGATACTTACGCTTTGCTTAACTGACAATTTTCTTCTTTCGTTGGTATAGTCCATAAAGGAAAATCCGTAGAAATATGACGAGATAAAAAATAAAATAACAGGGCTTAACAGTGCAAACAGCAACCCAATTATAGGAATAAAACTCAAAATAAACAATACAATTATATAAGCTAATTCAATGAACATATTTCTTAATGCAATAATAATACCCCGCACGATATCTCTCATCAATTGTTCGGCATTAAAAGGGTAATCTTTACCTGTTATTATTTTGTCTGTTTTTTCTGATAAAAAAGCAAAAACCGGTGACATCAGGATTAATATAATATATCCTCCGAAATAAGTAAAGACAAAGAAGAATAAAAGTTTAAATATTATCCAGATAAAACCGGTTAAAAATCCTTTAAGGTAGTTAGCAAGAAAAAAATCAGCGTTTTCAAGGTTGGCTAAGCCAAATAATGAATCCTTAATGAAATCTGTCAGATTACCAACAAGTGTAAATCCTCCAAAAAACAATATAATAGTTAAAATAACAGGAAAAATAAAAAACCACCATAAGCCATTAGAAAAAATAAAACCTGTTGCTTTAAAATAAGTTTTTAATCCAAGACCTATATCATTAAAAAAACCCATAATATTTATTATACAGTCGGCAGTCTCCAGTCAGCAGTATGCAATTTTTTTCCGACAGTTTATTACCGACTATGTCGACTGGCGACTTGTTATATGAAGTACAAAAATTAAAACTTTTTAATCCCAAGTACTCGGGACGAAGTTATGTTCTTAAATACTACTTTGACAGAATGAATTTATAAACTGTAAAAGAATTTCCCGCTCTTATTTTTAATAAGTAAATACCCGCTCTCTGGCTGGAAAAATCAATTGTATGTTTCAATGTAGTTTTATTGTCTTGTTTTGATTCATAAATTTTGTTTCCAACAATATCAAATACCTCAATAAAGAAATCTTTTAGCTCATTTGATTCAATTTCAATGGTAAGTTTGTCGGTAGCCGGATTAGGGTAAATATTTATTGTTGCATCTAAATTTGCATTTTCAATACCGCTTGAAAAACCAACTGTAACTGTATCAGTTATAGACTCGCTGCAAGTTATATCAGTAACTGTAACAACATATTCCCTTGGTAATAAGTCAGTAGCAGCAGCTGTAGTTTGGCTATTATCATCGTTCCAGAGATAAGTATAATTTCCTGAACTTCCTGAAGCAGTAACTATTGCTGAACCGTCATTACAAGTATCACAGGTAGCATCAGTTGGAACAGTGCTAATTGATAAGAACTCAGGCTCGGTAATAGTCACAGATTGAACTATTGTATCATTTGCACTATCAATAATTGTAACATTATAAGTACCTGCACAAAGCCCGGTAGCAGTAACAGTAGTCTGGCTGGCAGTATCATCCCACAAATAGTTATATGGTGGAGTACCATCTGCAAAAACAATTGTTGCTACTCCATTACATTCGCCATTGCAGCTTATAGCCTGGTCAATTGAATAGCCATAGAACCAATCGTGCGAGCGTTTAATAATTTCGTTTTTAACATTATTATCAGTTAACATTTGAACATCAACAGCAAGGTAAACAATTTTATATGTGCCATTGTTTGCTCTTATTCCAGAAATTATTGATGGATTACTGTTATAATAAAAGATTGCTTGTCCAATTCCAACAGGACTAACCTGGTCAGGATACATAAATTCGTTGCCGGTACCATAAACACCAGCTATAGATGAATTTGCAACTCCTCCAAATATCCCATCACTACTATTTGCAGTAAGTAAATTGTTAGAAGTACTACCATCTGAAATATACGAAGCGTGCAGATAATTTGTATAAAAACTCTGAGTAGTTGCAGTTCCATATCCATCTCCACTCATAATGTCCCAGCCGATATCCTGTCCTGATATAAACAGGTTTCCACCATTATCCATAAAATTCTCTAATGAAATAGCTTCATCATCAGCTAATGAAGGAAATGTCCAGGATATATTCGCATAAATATTATTCACATCTGTTAAAGTATTAGCATCAAAACCTTTGACCATTATTCTGGCTGAAGTTGCAGCATAAGATGTATTTCCTGCATAACTTAAAGCGTCACGATATTCCTGCTCAAAATCATACTGCTCACCATCTCCCCAGCCACCGCTTCCATTAACAATAAGGTCTGTTATTCCTGATATTACATAAAATCTTAACACCTGCGGTGCAAATTCAGGATTATCAAGCGATTGTATTGAAAAAGAATACTCACCAATTGCCGGAGTTGTTCCAGGTTGAACACTAATATCAATATCCAGACTTGTTTTAGGATTCATATTTATATCAACAGAATCAGTATAATTAACAGAATTATATTCAAACGAAGAAGACCAGTCAACAGGTTCGGAAGAAAAAAACTTAATTCTATAATTTTCTGATAAATCAGCAAGATTTGAAAGCTGGGTATTAAAATTTGTTGTATTCCCGATTGTCCCTTTTTTAAATAATGTATCTTGAGAAACTAATTCCCATTCAGGATCAAGTGCCGAGCCGGAATTTAGAATTTCTTTGCCGGAATTATTTTGCACATAAGCTATGGAATAAATCCTGGAAGTGTCCCAATTTGCCAAATCCAGAGCATAAGAATAATTAAATATTACAGAATCGCCTGTTGCTGCTGGCGTATAAGTATCACCGGTAGTGTTAGGAAGCATTTTTCTAAAAACATTTGGAAAATATTTTTCTCCATTTGAACCAGGTGCAGTTACATAATTAATTTCGCGTTCAACAACAGCTACTCTTAGCTTTAAAACACCAGTTGGTTCTACGCCAACAGTGTATATAGTTACAACTACATCCCTGTTTGTTCCAATGGTTGTTTCCTTTACTTTTATTCTTATAGGACTTGATTCAGAAGCAACATTATCAACCATCTCCTGAGTAACTCCGGCAGGGCTTCCATTATATTTATTTCCCTGCATACGCATATTTGGCACGCCTGTAACACCATAATATGTTACCCTTGCCTGAACTTCAGTAGGATTATACGCATTCATCGGATCAGTGCCGGGCCAGCTCGTATGATATGCGATATGATGAATCCTGCCAAAATTTTGATTTAAAATGTTATCCTGAAAAACAGGATTTTGAGAAGCACAAGGACCGCAACTGGCATTTGTAAAATGTTCAAATATCACATTTTTCTTTGCCTGCCCAAAGGATGTAAACGAAACCACACATCCTAATAATAATGTAAATAAAAAAGTAATTTTTCTCATAATTAATTATTTTTGTTGGTTAATAAATATTACACGAGACCTTTAGAAACCCAAAAAACGACAAAATATATCGCCACAAAAACACAAAATCACAAAATTTCACTAAAAAAATATTAGTGGGATTTAGTGTTTTAGAGATTTAGTGGCAAAATATTCTGATTGTATATAAGTTTTTCAAAGGTTTCTATGAATTATTAATCTGTCAAATATACATAAAATTTGAAAATTAATTAAGTTTTATTATTTTTGTTAAAAAATAATTTTACTAAAAAATAAATAAACCAGGAGGGAAAATAATGGCAAATTTTAATCTTGAATTGAAGCCTAAAACAGGAAAAAAATTAAGTGCAATATTAAAAAGATATTCAAATAAAGAAAAATTTTTTGACGATGTTATTAAATACGAAATAAGCGAATTAAAAAAAGGAATAATTAATACTAAGATTGAATTAAAAAATTTCGAAAAAAAATATAACTTTTCAACAGAAGAGTTTTATCAAAGATTTGAAAAAGGAAAATTACAGGATGAAGATGATTTTATGATTTGGTCTGGAATTTATGAAATGTATTTACGAAATAAATCAAAGTTAGCAGAATTAATATGATAGTTGAAATTCAAAAATTAATAACAAAAAATAACGAATAGGATAATTCGGAATATCATTTCTAATATTTTTACTAAAATTAAAACGCATGGAACTCTTACCTTTAACAGCAATTTCACCAATTGATGGTCGGTATAGAAATAAAACAGAAGATTTAGCAGAATATTTCTCCGAATTTGCTCTTATTAAATACAGAATTTTAGTAGAAGTTGAATATTTTATTGCTTTATGTGAAATTCCATTACCTCAACTAAAAGATTTTAATAAGAAATTTTATTCTCAATTAAGAAATATCTACAAAAATTTTAATCTGAAAGATGCACAGAAGATTAAGGATATTGAAAAGATTACCAATCACGATGTAAAGGCAGTTGAATATTTTGTTAAGGAAAAATTCGCTCAGCTGGGGTTATCTTCGTTTAAAGAATTTATTCATTTTGGTTTGACCTCACAGGATATAAACAATACCGCTACCCCATATTCACTTAAAGATGCTATAAACAATGTTTATTATCCATTGCTCAAAAAAATTATTGAAAAGTTAAATCGGCTTTCAGATAAATGGGCAGAAGTTACTATGCTTGCACATACACACGGACAACCCGCTTCGCCTACCCGTCTGGGTAAAGAAATAAAAGTATTTGTTGAACGTATAAATAAACAATTACAATTATTAGAAACCATTCCTTTCTCCGCAAAATTTGGCGGAGCTACCGGAAATTTTAATGCCCATCATATTGCATATCCCGAAATTGACTGGATTGATTTTGCAAATTCTTTTGTTAACGATGTTTTAGGTCTAAACAGGTCTCAAACAACTACTCAAATTGAGCATTATGATAATATCGCTGCGATTTTTGATAATCTGAAAAGAATAAATACTATTTTTATTGATTTAAACAGGGATTTCTGGACTTATATCTCAATGAATTATTTTAATCAAAAGATTAAGAAAGGAGAAGTTGGCTCTTCTGCTATGCCGCATAAAGTAAATCCTATTGATTTTGAAAATTCAGAAGGTAATCTTGGAATGGCAAATGCTGTTTTTGAACATTTATCAGCCAAGCTTCCGATTTCCCGTTTACAAAGAGATTTAACCGATTCTACTGTGTTAAGAAATATTGGAGTTCCATTAGGGCATACCATTTTAGCGTTTAAGTCTTTGCTTAAAGGTCTTGAGAAACTTGTTATTAATGAACAGGCAATAAAAGCAGATTTAGAAAAAACCTGGAGCGTAGTTGCAGAAGCCATTCAAACAATTCTTCGCCGTGAAGGATATCCTGAACCTTTTGAAGCATTAAAAAAGCTGACAAGAACTAATAAAGTTATAAATAAAGATACAATCAGTAAGTTTATTGATTCATTGAAAGTTAGTGATAATATAAAAAAAGAACTAAAGATGATTACTCCTGCAAATTATACGGGAATATATTAGGCACTTGAAAAATCGTTATTGATAACATATTAACGATAATTTTGTTGATGTTAACTGTTAACATACAAGTTGGCAGTTGGCAAAAAAGCAAATTGCCAACTGTGGACTGCCAACTTACATGATATATATGGTAATTTGAATTAACGAAGAGTCTTAAATCGTAAATTAAGTTCTCTTTCCTCAATTTTTTGAATTAAAGTTCGTGTTTTTGTCCCGGCATTAAATAGTTTGTTAAAATATTTTCCAAAAGTTTATTTAATTTATTCATTACCAATTTATAATAATGCAAAAGTAATTGGATTTTATAACTTTGTTGCTGTAATAGATTATAATAAAATGAAGAAGTTTTTAAAAATTATATCCTATATAATTCCATACAAGTTCTATGTATTATTAAATGTAGGCTTTAATATTTTAACTGTTATATTTTCTTTATTTTCTTTTACAATGGCAATTCCTTTTTTAGGGATTCTTTTTAATAATCAAACTATAGTTAATGAACCTGTTCCTTTAAAATTTTCATTTGAATCGGTAGAACACAATTTTAACTACTATTTAAGCCAGATAATAGTAATCTATGGAGAAAAAAAAGCTTTGCTTTTTATATGCATATTGGTGATAGTTATGGTTTTATTTAAAACTTCGTTTATGTATTTAGCCAGTTACTTTATGGCTCCTTTACGAAATGGGGTAATTAAAGATATTAGAAATAGAATTTACAATAAAATTATACAGCTGCCTCTCTCGTATTTTTCTGAAGAACGCAAAGGTGATATAATATCACGAATGAGCAGCGATGTCCAGGAAATAGAAGTATCTATAATACGTTCATTAACTACACTTTTTAAAGAGCCTATTACCATTGTTGTTTATTTCTCTTCACTCGTATTTATGAGTCCTCAATTAACTCTTTTTGTCGTTATTTTATTACCAATTTCCGGTTATATTATTGGTGTGATTGGAAAAAATCTAAGAAAAACATCATTACGCGGACAAAGAAAGTTAGGTACACTACTTTCAATTATTGAAGAAACTTTAACCGGCTTAAGGATAATTAAAGCATTTAATGCTGAAAATAAAGTTAAAAGACGATTTAATAGTATAAACAGTTTTTATACACGATTGATGATAAAAATGTGGAGAAGGCGCGATTTAGCTGTTCCTGTAAGTGAATTATTTGGAACTATTGTAATTATATGTGTAATGTGGTATGGCGGGATGTTAGTTTTAGGCAATGAAACTACATTATCATCGCAAGTTTTAATGGGCTATTTAATTATTTTTTCGCAAATAATTAATCCTGCAAAATCATTTTCTTCTGCTTATTATAACATACAAAAAGGGATGGCATCAGCTGAACGTGTTGATGAGGTTTTAAGCGCTGATATTTCTATTAAAGAAAAACCTGATGCCCTCTCAATATCAGAATTTAATTCTGATATTGAATACAGAAATGTTTCATTTAAGTATAATACTGATTATGTGTTAAATGATATTAATTTAAAAATTGAAAAAGGAAAAACTATCGCAATAGTGGGTCAGTCAGGTTCCGGTAAATCTACACTTGTTGATTTACTTCCTCGTTTTTATGATACAACTCAAGGTGATGTCCTTATTGATGGAATTTTTATAAAAGATTACAAAATATCCGATTTACGCAATTTGATGGGTAATGTTAATCAGGAACCAATCCTGTTTAATGATTCTTTCTTTAATAATATTGCTTTTGGGGCTGACAATATTACTGAAAAAGAAGTAATTGATGCAGCTAAAGTTGCAAATGCTCACGATTTTATAATGGAATATAAAAATGATTATTATACGAATATAGGTGACAGGGGTGGAAAATTGTCAGGAGGGCAGCGACAACGCATAAGTATTGCACGGGCAGTATTGAAAAATCCACCTATATTAATTTTAGATGAAGCTACATCTTCGCTTGATACTGAATCGGAACGCCTCGTGCAGGATGCTTTAACAAAATTGATGAAAAACAGAACTTCAATTGTTATTGCCCATCGGCTTTCTACTGTTATTTATGCTGATGAAATTTGTGTTTTGCACCAGGGAAAAATTGTTGAAAAAGGTACACATAGCGAATTAATTAAAAAAAACGGATTCTATAAAAAACTTCACGATTTGCAGATGTTTTTGTAAATTCCTAAAATTAGCAAGTCTAAAATAGAACGCTGATAAACACTGATTGTTTATGATATTTTATGATTTAATTTAGGTGAAATATTAAAATTGAAAAATCAGTGAAAATCATAATAAATCATAAT
>SDBV01006293.1_pt1 | contig 16504 bp, 12 predicted proteins | sample 2277081 | NCBI WGS metagenome assembly SDBV01 (sample SAMN10402039, study PRJNA504765) | marine sediment metagenome | isolation source: marine sediment core GS10_PC15, 223 cmbsf | place: Arctic Ocean: Southern Knipovich Ridge | collected 2010
GCGCTCGACCGCCTGTAGCACGCGGCGTCGCACCTTGGCCTGCTGGGGTAATAGGTCGACCAGGGTGGGCAGATCGCTGTCGAGGCGCACGGCGGCCATGTTCTTCGAGGCGATCAACCGTTCCAGCACGCCGGCCCCCTCGAGCAGTTGTTCGCAGTTGCCCACCCCGTCGTTGCCGATCGGCAGACTCAGTTGTTCCTTCACCTCGGCCTGGGTCAGTTCGATGGGATCGTCGTCGAGGCCGCGGAGGAAATCGTACACGGCCTCCACGTTTTCGCGGCCCGGATACGCGCTCTCGATGAAGTATTCCTGAATGAACCGATCGGAGGCATGGTAGAACAGCAGGCACCGCGAGGGTTGGCCGTCGCGGCCGGCCCGGCCCGCTTCCTGGTAATAGGCCTCCAGCGTGCCAGGCAGGTTGTAGTGCACGACAAATCGCACGTCGGCCTTGTCGATCCCCATGCCGAAGGCGTTGGTGGCCACCACGATCTCGTAGCGACCCGTCATGAACGCCTCTTGGGCGGCGCGTCGCTGGTCGGGCAGCAGGCCGGCGTGATAGACCGTCGTGCGGCGCTTCGTCTGTTGGTTGATGGTCTCGGCGACTTCCTCGGTCCGTTTGCGGGTCGAGGCATAGATGATCCCCGACCCGGGCGTCTCGCCGAGAAACCGCAGCAGCGCGTCCGGCTTTTGTCGCTCGGACTTCGGGCACTGCACCTCGTAGAAGAGGTTCGGCCGCTCGAAGCCGGTGATCAGCGTCCGGGGATCGTGCAAATCGAGTTGCTCGACGATGTCGCGGCGGACCTGGTCGGTGGCCGTAGCGGTCAGGGCGATGGTCGTCGGTCGGCCCAACATCCGGCGGAAGTAACCCAGCCGGGCGTAGTCCGGCCGGAAGTCGTGTCCCCATTCGCTGATGCAGTGGGCCTCGTCGACCGCCAGCAACTTCAACCCCACCGCCCGGACCGCCTCGAGGAACCGCTCGCTGCGGAAACGCTCGGGCACGACGTAGACCAGGCGATATTCTCCTTGGGCCATCCGCTGAAGCCGGTCGTACTGCTCGGCCATCGGCAACGTGCTGTTGATCAGCGAAACCGGCAGCCCGAGCACCTGGAGCTGGTCGACCTGGTCCTTCATCAACGCGATCAGCGGCGAGACGACCAGCGTCAGGCCGTCGAGCATCACGGCGGGCAACTGGTAGCAGAGGCTCTTGCCGCCGCCGGTGGGCATCACGCACAGGCAATCCTCGCCGCGGAGCACCGCCGCGATCACTTCCTGCTGCCCGGGCCGAAACGACGACAGCCCGAACCGAGCCAGATGCGACTGGGGGTCGTTTTCGGCGGCGTCGATCATCCGCAGTCCCTTACTTCTCAACTCGCTAACCGAGTGCCTCGACATCGATGCTCTACGCTACCATGGCCGGCGTCGAAACGCTACCATGGCCCTATGGAAATAATACCCGACGATCCCGGTCGACGCGGTGCGGTGGCCATCGTGATTCGCGACGGGCGGATGCTGGTGATCCGCCGCTCGCGGAAGGTCGTCGCCCCGCTGATGTACTGTTTTCCCGGCGGAGGGATCGAGGTCGGCGAATCCGAACAGGAGGCCATCATCCGCGAGTTTCGCGAGGAGATCGGCGTGGCGGTTCGTCCGCTGCGGCGGATCTGGCAGTGTGTCACCGACTGGAAGGTCCAACTCGCCTGGTGGCTGGGCGAACTTCAACCCGACGCCGTACCGATCCCCAATCCGGCCGAAGTCGAATCGGTCCACTGGGTCACCCCAGCCGAAATGCTCCAACTGCCCGACCTGTTGCCGAGCAACCGCGAGTTTCTCGAAGCGGTCGGGCGGGGGGAGATTGAATTGGGCAGTTGCGCATAGTAGCCGTCTCGCTCCGCGAGACGAAGCCGCATCTCGCGGAGCGAGATGGCCACATTGGCTGCATCTCGCGGAGCGCGATGGCCACATTGGCTGCATCTCGCGGAGCGAGATGGCTACATTACGGGCTAGAAGTACCGACGGTTGAAGATTTCCGGGTCGAACGGATCGATCGGCACGAATTCGGCCTTGGGTGACTCGGGGGATTCCGGCGGCATGAGTGATTCCGGCGGCGTGAGTGGCGTCTCGGCAAACGGATCCCTGATGTCCGGCTTCGATAGCGGCGGCTGCGTGGTGGGCGACTGCTGCGGCAGGGAAAAGCCGGACTCGTAGCGTTCGGCCGACATGGCCCGGACCGGCGGTTTCTCCCGCGGGACGACCGTCGCCGGGACCTCCGACTGCGGATGTTGGGCCACCTGGTGGACCCAATCGACCAGCCGCTTGTATTGGGTGATTTGCTGGTGGGTAAAGACGGCCGTCTTCGCCGTGCCGTGCGGGCGGATCGGGGCGGTCAACAGGGGGCTGGCCGCCGGCTGTTGCCGATCGACCCAGGGCAGCGTCGCTTGGAGGTTTCGCTGCGTGACCAGGCGGCTGGGCGGACCGACCGCCGGAATACGCAACAACCGAAACCGGGTCGTCGTGGCCGGACCATGGCACCCCACGGCCGTACAGTTGTGGATCAATACCGGCTGGACTTGGCGGGTGAAAGTCTCGACCGACCCGGCCGGCATGCCGCGGACCAGTCGCTGCAGGTCCTCCATCGACGGCGGCGGAGTATCGATCGGTTGGTCGGGCGGGGCGGGCGGTCGAGGCGGCTCTCGGGCCAATTCCAGGCGTCGCTGCAAGATGCCGATCATCGGGTGTCTGGAATCGGAGTGCCGCGCATCGGCAAGCTCCTCGTCCGCTTGGTCCAGCAGTTTGTGCCGCAGACACCACTGGGCCAGTTGGATATGGTCGCCGACGTCTGCCGAGCCGATCAACGCCCGTTTCCGAAGGTAGCCTTCCTCGAGGTTCCGACAATACAACTCGACGTCGGTCGCCTTGACGCGAATCTCGCCGTGTGGCAAGGCAATGTAGTAGAGTTCGCCTGCCCGGGTGATTTTACCGTGGATCGAGTGGCCGTTGCGCAGCAGCAGCACTCCCGGCTCGGGCATCGGTCCCGGTTCGAGCTGCTGGGCCCTTGCCCCCACCGCTAGCAGGACCGAGGCCACCAGTGCGGCGATCCGTTTGCCTGGTTTTCTGATCATGAGGGCCAGGAGGGTAGGAGATCCTCTCGCTGAAGTCAAGAGAGAACGGCCCACTGGCACGGGATCGCAGCGGGCGCTATACTAAAGAGGTTGGGAGGATTCTGACCCGTGTCGCAAGAGGCAACGCAACACCGGTGCGAAGTCCACTACTTCGGTAGTGTGCAGGGGGTCGGATTTCGCTACACCGTTCGGAGGGTAGCATCGCGATTTGCCGTGACCGGTTTCGTCAAGAACCTGTCCGACGGCCGCGTGCAACTCGTCGCCGAAGGCGCCACGGACGAAGTGCGGCGCTTCCTGGAGACGGTCGATGCGGAAATGGGCCATTATATCGTCGGAAAACAGGAGAGATCGGCGGCGGCGACCGGCCGCTTCCCCAGCTTCGACATCCGGTTCTGAGTCCGAACCGTATCGCACGGCGGAGCGTACCGGGTAATGGGTGGATCGGATCGCATTTTTTAGAAGTCGGGCAATTTCGCCGGCCGGAGACACCATGGAACTGATGTTCAATAGTCCGCCCCTTTTTGGCGCATTGATGACCTGGCTGAATCCGCTTTGGATGGTCGCGGTGGGCGTGCTGGTCGCGGTGGGCTTGCTGATCGGCGCGTACCTGCTGCTGCAGGCGGCGCTGCCGAAAGTGGCCGCCATCGCCCGAATCACGGCCAAGGAGGCCCTCAGCCAGCCGTTGTTCTACGTGCTCTTGGGGGTGGGCGTGTTTGCGTTGATTCTCTTCCCGTTCGTGCCGTACAATACCTTCGGCGAAGACGTCAAGATGGTCAAGGACGAGGGCCTGACCCTGATCATGGTATTGTCGATCGTGTTGGCCTTGTGGACGGCCAGCGTATCGATCGCCGACGAGATCGAAGGCCGCACCGCGTTGACGCTGCTGTCGAAGCCCATCGGCCGCCGCTCGTTTATCGTGGGGAAGTTTCTCGGCGTGATCGGGCCGGTGGCGATCATGTTCATTGTGCTCGGTGCGTTGTTCCTGGGCAGCGTTTCGTACAAAGTGGTCTACGACACCCGGGAAAACGGCCAGTCCGAGCCAACCCGGCAGCAGTGCGCCGACGAGATGATCCAGATCGTGCCGGGCCTGGCCCTGGCATTCCTGGAGGCCACGGTATTAACCTCGATCAGCGTGGCCATCTCCACCCGACTGGCGATGCAGGCCAACCTGGTGATCTGTACGTTGATCTACGTTCTCGGCCATCTGGTCACGTTACTGGCCGGGGCCGGGCTGGGGCAATTCGAGACGGTACAGTTCGTGGGCATGCTGTTGGCTACCATTTTGCCGGCCTTGGACCACTTCAACATTCACGCCGCCATCTCTACCGGCTCGGAGGTCCCCTTCAGTTACGTGGCCTGGGCGGCCCTCTACTGCCTGCTGTACACCACGGCGGCGATGCTGGTCGCCTTGCTGCTGTTCGAAGATCGCGACCTGGCGTAGCGGCCAAGCTACGCTTGTAGTGATGAAAAACCGACCCGGCGCGAATACGGTCCGTCCCACCGCGGTCCGAAAGGATCGGCGGTACCTGGGCATTCTGACCGTACTGGCCCTGGCTTCGTGTCTGGCCTATGCGGCAATCGCCGTGCTGAGCCGGCAGTTCGTAGACGGCCGGCCGGATATCGAGCGGCCGCTGCTGACGGTGCTCGGTTTGCTGGGCGTGGCTTTCGCGTGCTATCTGGCGGCCATCGCCACAGCGGTCCGTGCCCGTGATAATCGACGGCTGCTGGGGATGATCGTCGGCGGCAGCGTCGTGTTTCGGCTGACGATGCTCGGGTCGTGGCCGATACAGGAAGTCGATATCTACCGCTATCTATGGGACGGCGCCGCGACCGTCTCGGGGGTCAGCCCGTTCCGCTACAGCCCCCAGCAGGTGCTCCGGGCGTCGACGGATGACGAGCTGCCCGAGGATCTTCGCCGACTCGTCGCGTTGCGCGACGGGTCGCCCGCCATGGCGACGATCCTTTCACGAGTCCACTTCCAGGAACTGCCCACGATTTATCCGCCGGCGAGCCAAGCCGTCTTCGCAATGACCACACGACTGACGCCGCGCGGCGCTACGGTGTTTCAGCGGCTGGTTGCCATGAAGGCGTGTTTTCTGCTCTTCGATCTGGCCACCCTGGCACTGGTCATCGGTTTGCTTCGCGTCACCGGCAGGCACGTGGGCTGGTCGGTGGCCTACGGATGGTGCCCGTTGCTGATCAAGGAGTTTTCCAACAGCGGGCATCTGGACGCGGTGGCCGTGTTCTTGACGACCTTGGCCGTATGGCTGACGGTGCGGACGGTGTTTCCGCGTCAGCGCGGGGCAGTCAAGCCTCGGGCAACGGCCGAAACGTGGTTGGCGGCCGGTGTGCTCGGGCTGGCCGTAGGGGCAAAGCTCTATCCGGTCGTACTCGCGCCGTGGTTCGCGGCTGCCTGGATCCGGCGATTGGGCTGGCTCCGGGCGGCCGGCCCGGCGAGTGTCTTTGCCCTCACCACGGCGGCCGTCCTTTGGCCGATGATGCCCACGGCGAACGTCGTTGTGGGAGACGTCTCCCACGGCGACAAAGCCAAGCAATTCACCATCGCCGACGGAGTCGCCTCCCACAACCCTGCAACCGACCCGCAGGACCCGAGCCTGGGGTTGAAAACGTTCCTGCGCCGCTGGGAGATGAACGACTGGCTGTTCATGCTGCTGTCGGAAAACGTCAGGCCGCAGAGCGACACGCCGCCGGGCCAGCGGCCGTGGTTTTCAGTGGTCCCGGAGGACTGGCGGCCCCGGTTGCTCGAGGCGCCCGCCGCATGGCTGCAAGTGAAGCCGGCGGCGGCGGCGTTCCTGATCACCCGGCTGGTGACCGGCGGCGTGTTTCTCGTTCTGGCGGTGGTGCTGGCCAGTGTTTGCTATGATTGGCGGGCGGCCCGCCCGGCGGACCGAATCGTCTGGCTGCGGGCCGCTTTCCTGACCTTGGCCTGGTTCTGGCTGCTCTGCCCCACGCAGAACCCGTGGTACTGGGCCTGGGCGATGCCGCTGGTGATGTTCGCTCGCAGCAGGGCGTGGCTGGCGCTGAGCGGGTTGGCGCTGATCTACTACCTCCGGTTTTGGCTGGCGAGCCACTGTCCCGTCGAGCCGGTGTTGGGCACCGGTTACCCTGGCGAGATGTTCTTCGATCTGGTGGTAACCTGGCTCGAATTCGGTCCGTGGTTTGTGTGGCTGGCGATCAGCGGGTGGCGTCAGCGACGTTGAAAGACGCTCATCTCGCCGTTTCGGGGACGGGGCGCGTTTTCGCTCGACCGGCCATGGAAATGCAAACACGGATTGCACGAAAAAGCGCCCCGTCCCCTTTTTTCGGAATGTGCTTCATCTCACAGACGGCCCGCCGGCTCCGGTGAGAATTCAGTGGAAGCCAGACGACGGACGCGGGCCGGTTTCCTGTGGCCGCCGGATGAGGCTGTTCTCTTCTCACAGGAGTTCGAACCATGAAAACCTTATCGATCGGTTTGGTGTTGGTATTGGGAGCCGCGGCGGTTGCCGAAGCGCAATCCTACGGCGGGGCTTCGTACGGCGGCTACGGCCCGTTGACCTTGCGGGCGACCACACCCGCCGAAAGTTTTGCCCGCGGTATTGCCGACCTGGTGCGGTCCGGTGGGCAGGCCAGCCTCTGGACGTCGGAGGCCGCTTTGAACGTGGCCGAAGCCCGGCGGTACGAGATGGCCAACCGGCAGCAGTTCATCGAAACGTATTACGCGGTTCGGCGGATGGTTCGGCAGTACCAGGCGGCCGAGCTTGGACCACGGATGAGCCCGGAAGATATTGCCCGCTACGCCCGCGCGGCTGGACCTCAACGCCTCAGCCCCGGCCAGTTCAGCCCCATTACCGGCGGCGTGTCCTGGCCTATCTTATTGCGAACGGAAGCGTTTGCCGGATACCGGGCGTCGCTGGAGGGGTTATTCGCACATCGTGCGGCGGCCGGCGAGATTTCTACCGGGGATTACCTGAGGATCCGGCAGATGACGGCGGCCATGAAGGGCGAGTTGAAACAACACGTTCGGCGACTTCCGCCGGGCGACTACGTCCTGGCCAAGCGGTTCCTCAACGGCCTGGCCTACGAAGCCGAACAGCCGGTCGCCTTGGGCCCGGAGTTGGCACAATGGCGTTGAGGGCCCCCGACATGACGGCTCGTGGAAAGTGTCCCGGCGCCGTAGTGGGAATGTTTTTCATTTTACCGACCGGGCGCAATAACGCGTGTTATGATTCACTAGCGAACAGGCGGTAATCCCCGGCCGCACGTTTCCGGGGAAATCATTGGTCCTCTTATCTCAGGAGCAAAAGAGCCATGAGACGAGAAGTGAAAGCAGTTTTGGTCACGTTGTTGTCCGCCGTGGTTTTGGTCGCTTGCGGTGTCGCCGCCCAAGCCCAGAGCGGGACCCGGGGAACTACCCCGCCCGAATCGACGCCCACGGCGGAGAAAACCTCGAAGGAAGCCGTGCCGGTTTTGGACGGACGCTGCCCGGTGTGTATCGCGGAACTCGGCAAGTGGGTCCAAGGAAAGCCCGAGTTCCAGACCGTATTCGACGGCCGCACGTACCTGTTCCCCGGCGCAAAACAGAAGAAAATGTTTCTGGCCGATCCGGCGAAGTACGTGCCGGCCTTGGGCGGCGACTGCGTAGTCTGCCTTACCAAGGCAGCCGAACGCGTATTGGGGAACATCCAGTACCACACGTTCTACAAGCAGCGGCTCTACCTGTTCCCCAGCGACGAGCAGAAGGAGGCTTTCGACGAGGAGCCGGACATCTACGCCGACGCCGACCTGGCATTTGACGGTAATTGTGCCGTATGCCGGGTGGACATGGACACTCAGACGCCGGGCAAACCGGAATTCATGGCGCACCACGACGGGTTCCGATACTTCTTCCCTTCGGACAAGATGCGGGAGATGTTCCTGGCGGACCCCGAGAAGTACGCCGTGGAGCAACCCGGCCGCGAGCACGAAGACACGCCGCCCGCCGTGATCGCGCCCTGAGCGACAACAAGTTTGCTACACGTGATGGAGTTGCGTGCTTCTGGAGGAAACACGTCTGAAGGGTGGCTGGGGCAAAGCGCAGCGGTGCCCCAGAAGTCTAGGACACTGGGGCACCGCTGCGCTTTGCCCCAGCCACCCAAGATCTCTCAGGCTGATGCAACTTCCGCGGTCATGCGGCGGTAGGCCGGGCCGCAAAGGGGACACTCCCGCAAGTGGATCGAGATCCGACGCATCAAACCGGGCGCGAGCCGCTTCGCCCGGTAGTCGGAAACCTGCCGTTTCACTTCGCGGCACGCGATGCCGCCGAAATGATACTCCGTCGGTCGCCGCAGCCACCGACCGGTCACGTAGGCGCCGGCGCCCACCACGAACACCGCCGCGGCCGCCCCGCCAAGTTGTTTCAAGAATCGCCTTCGCCGGCGCGTCTTGACGCGAACCACCATCCGGTGCAACTCTCCCGGCAGACACGCGTCCCAGGGGTCCTGATTGGTAGGTGCGGTGTTCATTGGAATGAGATCCCTGGTGTTTTTGGAGTTCCGGCGGGCGAAGCGAGGCAAGCCGCCCTGATTGCCCAATCCTGTGTTGCCGGGGTCTATCGGTATTCTTGCAAACCACGCGCTTTGCGTCTGTGAAGGACATCACAATAGGAAGGTGACACAGAAACACGTCTGTTACGACGGTCTGCGGCTGCGACCAAAGTAGCCATCTCGCTCTGCGAGATGAGCCTCATCTCGCGGAGCGAGATGGCTACCAAGCTGTCCATCGGCAAGAAACTCGGGCGGCCGCACGTGGACACTTTGGGCTAGCTGTCGAGGGTCGGTCAACACGATTTTCTGACGGCCGACGCGGAGATGCCCTTCGGCCTGAAGCTCGCCCAGGGTGATGGTCACGGTTTCCCGCGTGCTGCCGATCACGCTCGCCAGATCCTGGTGGGACAGTTTGATCCCCAGCCTAATCCCCTCTTTAGAGGGGATTCCATATTGCTCGGCCAACTCCAGCAACAGATGGACGAGGCGCTGGCGATTGGACCGAAACAGCAGCGACTTCAGTCGGCGTTCGATTCGCCGCCGCCTCAGCCCGATCAGCTTGGTGACGCCGATGGAGATATGTGGATACTCCTGCATGAGTCGGCGTACTTGCTCTGCCGCGATCAGGATCACCACCGACGGTTCGCACGTTTCGGCATATTCCTCCCGGACACCGGAATCCACAACCGCCAGTTCTCCGAACAGCTCACCCGGCTCGATGAAGGCCAGAATGGCCTGCTTTCCGTCCTCGGTCAGCGCAGAGATCTTCGCCCGGCCCGAGGCCAGCAGCAGCACCCCGTCGGCGTGATCGGCGGGCAGATAAATGAGGGTCTTTCGCGGGAACTTTCGCATCCGGCAGTGCGATTCCAGCCGGCTGAGCTGCCCGGGCGTCAGACGCTCGAAGAGGTCACATCGCTTCAGATGCCAGGTTTTCTCGGACATGCCACCCGCCACTGGGTCCTTCGCGCCGCCGGCGTTTGCCGCAATGCGATTTCTGACAGCCTGCCCTGGAATTATACGCGACTTTCCGCTTTAGTGAATCGACCGGGCAGGCCAGCAAGATGGGAGCTTTTTCAAGCCATCTGTGAGACCACTAACAGTCTTATAAGCAAATTGCGCCAACGATACCCATGGAAGTCGCCGCCCGGCTGACGCCGGCAGTGAACACCTTCGGTAGGGAGAAACCGTTCGATGGGATTTGTGCTAGGGTTTCAAGCGGGGAGACATGCCATGCGGAACGTATATATTAGTGTTGGTGTGATGATCGTGCTCGCCCTGGCGGGGTGGGCCGGACTGGCCTGGGCCGGATCCAAAGTGTACGTGGGCACCGAGAGGCCGAGCGACAGCCTCGTCCCGCTCGATCAGATCGATCACGCCATCTGGGACCGCCTGCTGAAGAAATACGTCGACCAAGATGGAATGGTCCACTACGCGGCATGGAAAGCGTCGCCGGCCGGCGTGGCCGCACTGGACGAGTACCTAGGGTCACTCGGACGCGGCGACCTGCAGGCCAAGACCTCCCGGGCAGCTCGGTTGGCGTTCTGGATCAACGCTTACAACGCCGTCACGCTGCGCGGCATCCTGCGGGAGTATCCCACCAGCAGCATCCGCAATCACACGTCGCGATTCTATGGCTACGACATTTGGCACGACCTGCTGCTTCGCCTCAGCGGCGAGAGCTACTCGCTGGATGCGATGGAGCACAAAGTTCTGCGGAAGATGGGCGAGCCGCGGGTCCACTTTGCCATCGTCTGCGCTTCGATCGGGTGTCCCCGGCTGCGCGACGAGGCCTATGCGCCCGAGCAGATGGAAGAGCAATTGGCCGATAACACGCGGGATTTCTTCTCACGGCGGCAGCATTTCCGCGTGGACGCGCCGCAACGGGCCGTCTACGTCTCCTCGATCTTGAAGTGGTTCAGCGGAGATTTCGGGCCGACCGCCAAACAGGGGCTGATCGGATTGGCCGACTATCTGCCCGACGACGCCTCCCGCCGCATGATCCGAAGCGGCGACTTCTCCGTCCACTACCTCGACTATAACTGGCTTCTGAACGACCGGCCCGGGGCGCCGACGACCACCATGAGACGTTGAAAGGAGCTAACGTAATGAGCATGGCCACACCGCCTGCGTTTCCGGGAGAAGAAGCATCGGTGCACGCCCGATACACCGCCGCGGCGCACGAGCCGGAAGCTGCGCTGTGTTGTCCGACCGACTATCGCCACGAATACCTCGACGCCATTCCCGAGGAGATCCGAAATCGCGATTACGGGTGCGGGGACCCGACGCCGTACGTCCGCTCCAACGAAACGGTGCTGGACCTCGGCTCCGGCAGCGGCAAGACGTGTTACATTCTCTCGCAGGTGGTCGGGCAACACGGCCGGGTGATCGGCGTGGACTGCAACCAGGACATGCTGGCCTTGGCCCGGCGACATCGCCCCAGCGTGGCTCAGCGGATCGGCTACTCGAACGTCGAATTCCGCTGCGGCATGATCCAGGACCTGCGGTTGGACCTCGAGCGGCTCCTGGAAGAAGTGGCCCGACAGCCACAACCGGCCGGATGCCAACTCCGCACTCCCCAGGACTGGTTCACGTTGCGTGCGATCGAAGAGCGGCTCCGCCACGAGCATCCGTTGGTGGCGGACGCCAGTATCGATTGCGTGGTGTCCAACTGCGTGCTCAACCTGGTGCGTCCTCGGGACCGGGGACGGCTTTTCAGCGAGATCTTCCGGGTGCTGAAGCCGGGCGGCCGGGCGGCCGTCAGCGACATCGTGGCCGACGAGGACCCCGCCGATGGGGACGCTGGCGAGCGATTGCAGCGGCACCCCGACTTGTGGTCCGGGTGCATCGCCGGCGCCTATCGCGAGGACCTGTTGCTGAAGGCCTTCGAGGAAGCCGGCTTCCACGGCATCCAGATCGCCAAGCTGCAACCGCAGCCATGGCGAACGGTCGAGGGGATTGAATTCCGCTCGATGACCGTGCTGGCGTTCAAAGGCAAACAGGGTCCTTGCCTGGAACGCAATCAGGCCGTGATCTACCGAGGGCCGTTCAGGTCGGTCGAAGACGACGACGGGCACAAATACGACCGTGGCCGGCGAGTGGCCGTGTGCGACAAGACGTTCCGATTGCTGCAACGCGAGCCGTACGCCGAAGCGTTCGAGCCGGTCGAGCCGCATCAGCCGGTGCCGCACGACGCCGCCGACGCGTTCGATTGCAGCCGAGATCGGTACCGTGACCCGAGAGAGACCAAGGGACAGGACTACCACGTCACCACGGAGGCCCAAGGGCCGGTCTGTGGTCCAAACGGAAACTGCTGCTGAGTGATGCATATGACGTTCGTAGCGTCTGGGCCGGCGGGGACGATTGCGCCGGCGGCCGGCGGAACGTTGGCGGTTTCTGCGACGCCGTTCGGGGGCCTCTACAAAAAGCATGGTGCAGCGGGGGGCGTTTGGCGTGGTTTTCTGAAGATTTGAGCGTCCCCTATCGCCCCTGCGCCGCCAATCCAAGCTACGATTAAGAAATGGGCAGCAGGAAACTTCGCGCAGGGCCTGCCCCGGCATACACACGACCAGACAACTGCGATGAATCCAGCCGAAAACAAGGTACTCTTGGTCGACGACGATCCGGCCATGCTGCGCATCCTCTCCGCGTGGTTGCAGAAGGCCGGCTACGCCGTCCGCTGCGCCGAAGACGGCCGGCAGGCCTTGGAGGCAATCGAGGTCGAGTGTCCCGACTTCCTGGTCACCGATTGGGAGATGCCGCACGTCGATGGGCTTCAGTTGTGCGGGCAGGTTCGCCAGCTCGAGTTGCCCCACTACGTCTACATCTTGTTTTTGACCGTCAAGGCGGCGTCGGAGGAGATGATCCAAGGGCTGGAGATCGGCGCCGACGACTTTCTCAGCAAACCGATCCGCCAGGACGAACTGTTGGCGCGAATGCGCGCCGGCGCCCGGGTAATCGAACTGGAGCGCCGTCTGGGCAAGATGGCGCGCACCGATCCCTTGACGGGGCTGACGACCCGCCGAACGTTCTTCGAGGCCTTGCAGAGGGAATGGCAGCGCGCCAAACGGTCCGATTCATCGCTGTCTTGCGTGATGCTGGACGTCGACTTCTTCAAGCGGGTCAACGACGTCTACGGGCATCCGGCCGGAGACGCGATCCTCAAAACGGTTGCCGAACTGATGGTCGACGTTTGCCGCGGCAGCGATCTGGTGTGTCGCTACGGCGGCGAAGAATTCTGCATCATGCTGCCGGAAACCAACGAACAAGACGCCGTGCATTGGGCCGAACGGGCCCGGAAGCGGCTGGCGTCGCTGGTGATTCCCGTGGGCGACAAGGAAACCCAAATCACCGCCAGCTTCGGAGCCGCTCAGCGGCAGGACGACACCCAGACCGCCGAAGACCTTGTGGACCAGGCCGATCAGGCCCTGTTGTGCGCCAAACAGTCGGGGCGCGATCGGGTCGTCCGTTACGAATCGCTCAGCGAGACGGTGGACCTGGAACTGGAAGAGTCCGACCGGCAGGCTGGACTCTTCCGCGGCGTCGTTGCCCGTCACGTGATGATGCCGATAGTGGCCTGCCTGCGAGAGGACGAGACGGTCGGCCAGGCCGCCGAGTTCTTCCTCCGCAGCCGGATCAACTCCACGCCCGTGGCCGACGCCGAAGGAAAACTGGCCGGCATTCTTTCCGAAAAGGACCTGATGGGAGTCCTGGTCTCGCTCGATTGCTGGCAGAACCCGATCCGCGAGGTGATGAAACCCAACGTCATCACCTACGAAGAAGACACCCCGATTCGGGTCATCTACGAGTTCCTCTGCCGCGTCTCCATTCGCCGCGTGGTCATCGCCAAGGAGGGACGCCCCACCGGCACCATCAGCCGCGGAACCTTGTTGCGATGGTTCCGAAACCTGGTGCTCAGCAAAGGGCTCTTGGAACACGAGGCGGCGGCGCCGGCCGGCGAGCAACTCGATCCCCACCGCACGCAGGAACGCCTGGCCGAAACGGCCCGGACGTTGGCCCTCCAGGCGTCCGAACTCCAATCCCGCTTCCAAGACGACATCGATGACCTGGTCCCTTACGTGGTCGGCGGCGCCACCCGAATGCAGGAACTGGTCAACGACCTGCTGGCCTACTCCCGCTTCGCCAACCCGTCCGCAGGAATCGCCACCGCCTTGCAGTCGATGCAATGGGGCAGCAGTTGCGAGGATTGAGAACTAAGGTTTTTCGTCCCCCACCTCAACCCAACTGATCCCCAGATCGATTCCCTTTCCGCCGCCGGTTTGGCAGCCGTGTACGGCGATCGTGTTGTGGCCCTCGTGGAACAGGTCGATCTCGGCCTTCTTCAGCATACGTTGCCGGTAGTCCCGAACCTCGCCGGTGGCCCGCAGCAGAAGTTTCCCGTTGACGTAGATCTCCAGGCCTTCGTCGTGGAGGTACTGCAACCGCACGCCCATCGGCTGCGACGGCAGTTCCATCTCGCTGCGGAGCCAGACATCGGGCGTGGTCCAAGCAGTGCGCTGGTCGACTCCTTTGGAAGCGGGTCCTCTGGAAGCAGGCGTCGAGACCGGCCGCGGGTCGGTCCGCCAGGAAGCATCGTCAAATCCAGGCTGGGCCCAATCGGCGGGCGGCTGCCCGGTCGTCCAGCGCCAGGTATGCCCGCCGTCTTCGCTGGTGCGGATGCCCTGCACCAGCCGGCTCTTGTCCAACAGCCGGTGGATCATCACCGACTGTCCGCTGCTCCACCCCGGTGAGTGGGTCAGGTCGCGCGCCGTCTGGATGATAATCGTCGGATCGATCAGATAGCGACCCAGCCGCGCGCCGTAGATCGACAACCCGCGGCCCTCGCCGAGGGTGCGAAACACCAGCGGCACCACCGGGCGGTCGCGCAGCGCCTCGCGCCACGCCACGTCGCTGGCCAAACCGGCCTGGCGACGGACCAGGTAGCCGTAACTGCCGCGCTGGTACAACTCGTGGTGCGACAAGACGCCGCGGGAGTCGGCCGGGTCGTCGGGTAGCTCGAACTGCCAGAGTTCGCGGTCCAGCATCCGAACGCCCAAACGGCCCGGGTGCTTTCGCGCTTGCGTCTGCGGATAATCCAACGGACGACGCACCGCCGGCCAATCCAGCCGTTGGGCGTCGTCCCGCGTGGCCAACTCGGCCATCAGGGCCACCCGGGTCGGTATCGCCTCGCGCACAAACAGCGGCAAGGCCAGATGATATTCCAACTCGCACGCACCATAGGCCGAGAACTTCCCCCGGTCGTCGAGCCAGTCCCACCCCGGATCGTCCGTCTGAAACGACGCAAAGTCGCCCGGATCGAACCGCACCGCCACCAGCCGCGGCCCGAGCACCTCCACCCGCGAAGATTCCTTCGACGGCTGCGGTTGGCGTCGTTCTTGGAGACTGGGTTTCCGGAGACTGGGTTTCCGGAGACTGGGTTTCCGGAGACTGGGCTCGAAATCCTCCCACGTCGGCTGGCGGACGATCAGGTTCATGAAGTTGGCCGCCAGCCGTCGGCCGTCGGCATCGACCAGTTCCAGCACCAACGCCCCGACGAACGGCCGCGACGACGGCACGCGGCACCGCAGCGGCTTCTGAAACGTTACCCGGTACGGTTGCCACGTTACCCGCTCGGTTTGCACGTCGGTGATCACGGGCTGGCCCCGGTTGTCGGTTCCCACGATCTGCCAGTCCAGCGACGGCTGGTCGGTGCGCCGGGAGAAGTGGCTGATGAAGATCGGCACCGTAAACGCCTCACCCGGTGCCAGCTCAAACACCGGCGGGGCGTCGAAGCCCACGAAATCGGGCCCTTGCAGATCGGCGACCGTCATTCCCGGCACAAAGGCGTCGTAGCCGAATTCCTTGGCCGAGCGGTCGTAGTTGACCACGCCGTTGTGCGCCCACTCGACGTCCGAAAGCCCGGCGTAGACGTAGCCCTGGATCGGTCCGTGCCGGCGCAACTGGGTGGTCAGGTAGCGGAAGCCCCAGGAGATGTCCTGGTCGCCGCCCCGGGCGGAAACCGCCCCATAGTGCAAGTTCAGCAGCGGAATGGTTCCTTTACTATCGGACGAACGGCGGGCCCGGCCCGGCACGTAATTCAACGCCGAGCCGCCGCGCGTGTTCTTGACCACCTTCCCGATATGTTCCCGGCTGAGGCGGTAATCGTCGATGGTGAAGTGCCACGAATTGACGTCGCTCTGGCCGCGATCGTAGCGAGTAGGCGAGTTGTCCTCAGCGAAGCCCGCCGTAAGACTGACGAGCCGCGACGGATCCAGCTTCTGTTTCACCTCGTTGAACGTTCGCAGCACCCAGGCTCGCGCGTCGCGATCCGTCTTCGGCCCGTCGTCTTCAACCAAAGCCGGCCCCAGACCCCAGCTTTCGTTTTCACCAAACAGGCACCAGGCGATCACCGCCGGATGGTTGCGGTCCCGTTGGATCGTCGCCCGCATGGTTTGCGCCCACGCCTGCCGTGCCCGCGGACCTGATTGCCAGGTGCGCGGCATGTCCTCCATGATCAACACGCCGAGGCGATCGGCCCAGTACAACCGCCGCGGCTCCTCCGGCTTGACGTGAATCCTCAGGAAGTTGAATCCGGCCGCCTTGGCGATCTCCATGTCGCGACGCATGAACTCGTCGCTGGGCGCCGTGTAGATCCCCTCGGGATTGAACGACGGGTCCAACGCTCCGCGAAGGTAGATCGGCGACCCGTTGAGCAAGATCACTTCGTGCGGCAGATCGCCGTATTTGCCGCGGGCGATCGTCCGCAATCCGAAATACGTGTGCACCGTGTCCGTCGCCACCTTAGAAGCCGGAGAACCGGTAAGCCGAATCTCCAAATCGTAGAGGTGCGGATCCTCCGGCGTCCAG
>SDBV01006294.1_pt1 | contig 16503 bp, 17 predicted proteins | sample 2277081 | NCBI WGS metagenome assembly SDBV01 (sample SAMN10402039, study PRJNA504765) | marine sediment metagenome | isolation source: marine sediment core GS10_PC15, 223 cmbsf | place: Arctic Ocean: Southern Knipovich Ridge | collected 2010
GAAGAAACCGATCTTGGGCTGTGGTGTTGTGATTGACGGAGTGCCGTACTATGAAATTATGAAGTGCGGTCGGGGAGAAAAATATCACCATGGGCAGTGAGTATAAATGCTGTCCGACGTGTCACACCTATTACCCAGCAACAGTGAAATATTTCTTCAGGGATAAAACAACTTTGAGTGGTTTATGCTGCTACTGCAAGCAGTGTTGCAAGAAACGCCACGCTCAGTACCGGGACAATGACGCATACAAAAGACGTAAACGTGAGTATGACAAGATACGTAGGCAGAAAATACGCCCCCACCTTAAAGAATATTACGGCATGACCCTTGACAGGTACAACAAAATGTTTGCTGAACAGAATGGGTGCTGTAAAATATGTGGCGTCCATCAGGTTGAATTGTGTAAACGACTGGCTGTCGATCACGATCACGGTACCGGTGAGATACGAGGATTATTGTGCGGTAGTTGTAATCTGGCTCTTGGCCATATTGAAGGAGCTATAAAAAAGGACTTAATGAATAGTATATTAAAATATTTAGGAGAAAAATAATTATGGCAGCAACAAACAATAGCCAAGGTGGGCGAACTTTTGGCGATGCTAAGAAGCATCAAGCAGTAGCGGAAATGTACAATCGACTGCGTATAGTCATTGAGATCTTCTGCAAATCTGAGGCAAAGAATAATGCCCTGCGTTTAATGCAGAACTTTGTGCCTCACTTGAAGCGAACAGATAGAGACGCAGGTGGTCTGCCATTTTATTCTGTGACCCCTGAGTCAAGGAAGGGCAATCGCAATCATTGCTTGATATGTGTCGTAAGTTACACAATCCAGAAGTTTTGGGATTATCGCGAACCGAGCATCGAGACTTCAGAAGAAGACTTGCTCGATCTTCTTAACCAGATAATACATCTTGAGCGGATCGCTAAGTGTGGTCTGTCCGAGTATCGCGTGCACGGCAAATACCCCGTATTCAGGCTTGTTCATGTGTCCGATCTCGAACGGATCGAAGCCGCTGAAGAGGCAGCTGACGCTGAACTAGCTGAGCGACTTGCCAAGGAAAACGAAGAGGCGGTAAAGGCTGAGGCTGAAGGTGCAACCACATACGAAGAGGATCAGATTGCGGATCAGAAAGAAACTGCAACTATTCAGGTTATGTCTGATATGGACACTTTGACTGAAATGGAAGTACCGGTCAAGAAAGATAACGACCTGTCAACTGAAGCAGCGGATGCGTGCAACGGAGAATGTGATAGCTGCACTGATCGTGTGTGCGACAATCAGCTCGGAAGTCTTGAAGATCAGGCATCTGAGAACGCTGAACTGGCTGAAGATGAGGGTGGTCCTGACGGTGAGGGTGACGAGCTTGACAACATGCAGGAATATGACGATCACGATCACGCACAAGATGTAGCACAGGAAGCAGCTGCTGGTGATGACAGTGACGAGGTTATCGATGAAAGTGGTGAAGATACCGGTGACGAAGGCGAGGCCGCGACACTCCACGCTATCGATGAGCTGGAAAATGGTGGTGGTGAAACCTCCGATCCTGAAGAGGACGCTATCGAAGAAGCCGTCGATCAGAAGCAGGAAGACGATGCTGAGAAGCTGGATGCAGCAAAAAGCAATACTGATGCTCGTATTGCTAAAGTGTGGGAAGAAGGTGATCCCATACCCGAGCCTATACAAGACGAAGTTCCAGAAGTACCTGATGTACCCGATGCACCTGACGTCCCTGAAGATCAGCAACAGGGCTAACAATACTTAGCGAGGGAACGAGCATGGAAAATTATGAAGAACAATTAGAGGCTGCAAAGTTTCCACCTTACGATGTGTTCATGCTGGACTTCGAGAATTACTTTGATGCTGACTATACTCTGATGAAAATGTCAACCATCGAGTACATTGTTGATCCAAGGTTCGAGTTCACCGGTGTAGGCTGGGCAACTGCTCCAAATTTCCAAGCTTGTTTCTCGCATAGTGTTGAAGCAGCAATACATAATTTGCAAGTGAGGTATGGTGAAAACTTTGAGCGTGCGACAGTGCTAGTTGCAAACGCTCGATATGACATAACAGTTTTACAAGAGAAGTTTGGGATCGTTCCACCTTATGTCGTGGACATCCAAGACTTAGCAAGACATTATGACTCTCGAATGTCTCATTCTGTTAAAGACCTCGCAAAATTATTCAAGCTCGAAGAAAAGGGTGATACGAGTCAGTTCAAGGGATTGCATCCTGTAGACATGACGTTTGAGCAGTGGGCTGCTCTTGAAGAGTATTGCAAGCTTGACGTTAAGATACAGTGTAAACTGTTTAAGCTCCTTATGGAAAAGCTAACGTGGCCCGAAATGGAGCTGCCGATAGCGAGACATACGCTGGGGCTTTATCTCAACCCGAGATTTAATTTTGATTTTACACTGGCAGAAGATACGCTGGGTAAAATGGAAGAGCTGCTTCAAGAGATCATTGAACCGACAGGCTTTGACAAAAAATTATTGGGGAGCAAGATAGTTTTTCCAGAGCAGCTTCAACTGGCACTGGATGATTACGGCAAGGATGAAAAGGTGCCGATGAAAATGGGCAAGAATGGAATGATACCGGCATTAGCTAAAGATGATGTGGGGTTTCAAGAACTTCAGGCCCATCCATACAACGTGGTCAGCGAGATGTGTGCAGCGAGGGTAGCAGTTAAATCGTGGCCCACTCACATCAAAAGAATTAAGAGCATGACTGCTCAGGCTATGGCATCGTTCGGTCAGTTGAGGGTGCCTCTGGCCTATTACGGCTGTCATACTGGCCGTCCTAGTGGTGGTGAAAAAATAAATCTCCTGAACCTCGGAGGTAAGGGGCGTAAAGGGATGGGCACGCATAAGCTTATTGCTTTCGTGCGTAAGATGCTGATCTGTCCAGAGGGTTACTCGCTGGTGATAAGTGACTCAGCTCAGATCGAAGCGAGACTATTGTCATGGCTCGTTGAACAGGATGACCTTACAGCAGGCTTCGCCAGAAATGAAGATATTTATAGCGAGTTCGCAACAGGGCTGTTCAGTATGCCTGTCCGTAAGCCGAAGCCTGATGACACTGATGACCTTAGACATGATATGGACATGATGCGTGGCTTCGGCAAGGACGCGATACTTGGTTGTGGTTATGGCATGGGTGCCAAGAGATTTTATGAAAACTGCTTGGCTAATCCTGATCTCAGGCCACTGTTCGACGATGGCACTTATACTTATGTCTTCATCGAGAGGCTGATAAAAACTTATCGCAAGAAGTATTCAAAGATACCTGAAATGTGGGAGAAGTTAAATGGCATGTTTAAATATGTTATCAAGTTCCCGGGCGAAATTGCATACTACAGTCACGGCGTGCAAGGAGTATTTACTCCTGTTGATAAGCCACTACTTAAAGTATGGTGTGACAATGGTACTCTCCATGTGAAGTTACCGAGCGGACGTGTGCTCTACTACCGCCATTCTTCAGTCGGTATCGATGGCAATGTCCGGTGGCATCATGGACATCTTTGGGGTGGGTCTATAATTGAAAATATTATTCAGTCGATAGCAAGAGACTTGCTGATGATCTGGATCGTGGAGTGTGAGAAGGAAGAGATACCTGTGGTCATGCACTGCTATGATGAGATTGTGGGCATGGTGCCTGATGACGAGGCCGAAGAGTGCCTTGACATCATGGATCAGATAATGTGTGAGGCCCCTGACTGGGCGGCTGGTATGCCGTTGGCATGTGAAGGAAAGATAAGCAAATTTTATACCAAGTAAGGGGTGCCACGATGAAACCAGAGAGTAAAAAACATTTAAGGCGAAGGACCGGCCAAGGTATGCTTGACATAATTAAGAACGGCAGGCCAGCTAAGTGTCGCAAAGATGGTGGCATAGCAACCCTCCCTACTGTACCATGCGTAGATCAACTTGAAGCTGTTGTCGCTGTCGAATGCATCCAGTGGTTGATCGCACAGAGAATAATGTGGGACCGCAATAACACTGGCATGGGTGACATCGATGGGACAGGCAGAAAGTTTACCTATGGTATCGTGGGTGGCGGTGACATCATAGGCTGTATGCCTAGTGGCAGGCACCTTGAGATCGAGTTCAAGCGTGGTAAGGGTGGCGTGCTTAGTGAGGATCAACAGAAGCGACAGAAGGAATGTGCTAGAGTTAACGCCATCTATTTAATCGTGCATGGACTGCCGGAACTAAAACATTTTATGAAGGGCTTATTGTGATGATAGATAACGTACTTTGTTTACTCGTCGGTCTAATAGTCGTGTGGATAATGAACCACCAGTTTAACGATCATGGGAGAAAATAATGAGATCAAGAAACTTTAGAGCCGTGTTCTTCATGGCCAAGTGGTGGGACGGTCATAAGATCGACAACATGATCGATGTATGGACCTTGCTTATGAATCTGCCACGAGTGATTTGGCAGACAAGGTGCAACTTCAAAGAAATCAAGAAGTTTTGTAAGATGAAATTTGCACACGTAGAGATATGGTTGCCATATGACGGTCAGTATCAACCACGACAGTGCGACTGGATGAATGGCCTGATGTGGACGAGCACCATGCGTGATGATGACAATGGCACCGTGTTCCGCAAGGCTACGGAGGTGTTGAAGGATCGCAGCAGGTGGATGTACTGGGAGTTTCTGGTCCCGGCTACTCATCATCTTGAGAATGCTCGTTGCTATGCGATGAATGAGGTGCTGTATAACAAGGGCTACGGGAAGAGGGACATAGCAAAGTTCTTCCCGGGCATACGTCATATTGTGCCTAACGATGAGACACGCAATATTTGTTCAGAGTTCAGTGTGTGGTTTATGGTCATAGCCAAGACTATCTTCACGAAGTTTAAAATGATGTCACCACGTTTGATGGCATGGGAAATTTATAGAGCAACGGATGAGTTGCCTGTTGCAGTTCAGGAGAAAAAGCATGAAAGAAAAGACGATAGAGAAGCTGGATAAAATCGATAGAGCTGTTGCAAAAGGTTTGACAGTGCTGTCCAAAGGTGCGGGATTTGTCAGCAGCTGGTCGCTGCGGCTGGCGAAGAAATTGGAGGATAAACTAGATGAATAAAAGAATATGGAAATTATCCGCTTCCTTTATCGCCGCCTTTAAAGCCTGTGCCTACAGATGCTACGCACAATACGTACTCGGGATCAGGGTCATAGAAGAGGCTGAGACGTTGCGTGTCGGAACGAACTGGCACAAGGTCTTAGAGGTCCTTGGCGGCATGAAGTGTGAGAGCTGCCCCATGTGCTCAGCCAATGGGCCAGATGAAGGTTGCTTTATCTGTGGTGGTACAATGACGCCATTCGAGGACACAAGAGAGGGTCTTCGTCTGATGCTGAACGCCGCCTATGCTGATAAACCCTGTAGTAAATCTACGGAAGACTGGGCTGTCGAAAAAATGAAACTCTGGATCGCCGGGGTGGGGTACAACTGGTACTATGAAAACGATGACTTTGAAGTGATCGCTGAAGAGATACCATTCGAGATACCACTGTTCAATGAAGACGGCAACCCTATTGAGGGTGTGATTCTGGTCGGCAAGATCGATAAGATCACACGTAGTCCTCAAGGCACAATCTTTATTGATGAGCATAAGTCTACCAGTAAACAGATTGACAGTGATTCAAAGTACTGGAGTCATCTTAATCTTGATACGCAGACTACTCTGTATGTCTACGCTGCGAGAACATTGCAGTTGTGGGGCGAGCTTGAGAAGTACGGCATCAAAGCTGATGACCCACTGATCGCTGGTGCCCGCTATGATGCGTGGAAGAAACCACAGATCAAAGCTAAAGACCTGACGATAGCAGAGTCTAAAATCTTTCTTGAGAGTGCCACCTATGCTGAAGAGTCGTTCCATGTTTTAGGGACGTTCGGCAAGAGTAAAACTGTCACTGTCAACGATGAAGAAGTTACATACAGAATGGACGCTGGTCCTAAGAAGGATAAACTCGTGGTCCGCGAGACACCTCATATGTATGGTGCGAGATTGATGCATAGTATCATTGATGATCCACAAAAGCATTATGCCCGGAAATGTATCGCTCGGACCGATGCTGATCTTGAACGGTTCGAGAAGGAACTGACTAATATTTATCAGACTGTTAAGTTCTTGGACGATGAAGACAGATGGTGGAGGAATGAACAGCAGTGTGAAGCTACGTTCACTTGTCCTTATGTCGGTCAGTGTTACAATAATGTCGTGCTCGACCCTAAGAATCCACCGGAGGGGTTTAAATGTATATTTAAAGACCACGATGAGAAAGTTAATGCGACGGAGTAGATCATGCATAAAAGATTATCAATAATATTGGTCAGGCTCGCTACTAAGTTATGGCCAGAGAACCCAGCCGTCAAGCTTTACTTTATTCGATTGAGGAATCAGCATACTATCGACAAATTGTTTAACGACTATATTAAAAGACAGGAGATTAAAGATGCCTCCAAGTAGACAAGGTAAAAGAAGACAACCGAAGAGCATTGACAACATGCCAGCACAGGTGGCTGGAACAGCACCACCTGTCTCAGCACAGCCGAAGAAAACTTTTAAAATAGGTACAGCTTCAGAGGGTCGTGGCCGTAAGATCATAATCTTTGGTGGTTCTGGTATAGGGAAAACATCCCTGTCCATCATGGCACCGAAGCCGATCATCATACCGATAGACGACGGTAGTACTGACATTCGTGATCCATTTACGCATGAGTTGGTTAAGAATGTGCTGGACTGTCACACTTTTGCTGATACAAGGTCAGCCTTGCAGCAATATAGTATGTATGATGCACACGACACTGTGATCGTTGACACTATTACCAAGCTTCAAGACCTCAGCCATGTGTACATGTTCGCTACGGTCCCCCATGAGAAGGGTCACACAGTGAACAGCATCGAGGGCTACGGTTTTGGTAAGGGTTATCGCCATCTATACGACACGATGAAGCTGCTCTTGCAAGATGCCGATGAGCTGGTGCGACGTGGCAAGAATGTTATATTTATCGCCCAGTGTATACCACGGAGCATACCTAACGCAGCCGGTGAAGATTACTTATGTAACTGTCCAAGGCTTTATCCGGGCAGCAAGAATCTTCCTTCAGTTGAAGCTATGTACTGCGAGTGGGCAGACGATGTGTTGTTCATTAACCACGCCAAGGCTATTGTTGCAGCTGGTAAGATTAAGGGTACAGCGGACAGAGCTGTGTTCACAGCCGGTGAGCTTCACTTCAAGGCGAAGACACGAGTACTTGCTGACGGTAGAACTATACCACCAGTAATAAGTTTCGACAGTGTCGATGACCCTTCGCTGTGGATATATCTATTTGAGGGAGGGTGCGATGAAGAACCTGTTCAAGCTACAGCCGATTTGCCGTCAGAATAGGAAGATCGGTAGAAATGAACCGTGCCCGTGTGGCAGGACCAAGGAAGTAGATATAGTCGCGAATAAAGCTCAGGAGATGATCTTAAATGGTAGCGGCGATCCTATCGAGACGTTTAAAGGATCAGTTCGTGTGAAGTATAAACATTGTCATGGTAACGAAGTTAATCAGAGAAAAATGAAGTTCGTTAAGGACAAGATAAATCAGTACTTCTATGATCTGACACATAACAAACCGAAGAAAGCTAAGCTGGCTGTCATTGTTGACTGTCTGAAGAAAGCTTTCAATAACAAAATGTTTGGGAGAAAGTAGTATGAGAACAGTAAGTTTTACACCAACACTACAAAGATGCATTACGCTCGGGCACGACTACCAAATCGTGAGCTATGACCGAGATGGCAACCCAAGTCGAACCAGCCCAGAAGACCACGTTCGTCTGATGTGTATGATGTGTGGAACTTCAATGACAAGAGTGGCTACTACTGAAGAGACAGCTGAAATTGAGAAGATGGAGACTCTGCTTTAAAAATCTGCACAGGGGTGCATGACCATAAAAACAAATACAGAAAATTAAGGAGGAAAGTATGAAAACTTTAGGTAATTTTAGAGGCGTGATGCAAGACGCTGGTGTGAACCTGTCGTCAGGTGGGTTCCCTCAATTTGTAGCAAAGCTGTACGTTGAGGAAATGTACGATGAACAATCAAAAGAGTGGGCACCTTACGAAGAGTTCTTCGACGAGGGTGCTGCTGAAGCTAATGATCGTACGATCTTTTACTTCGGTGTGCTGTTCGGCAAGAACGGTGCAACCCGCAATAACGATCAGGTTAAACTGATTACAGGCTGGGAAGGCGATTCGTTCACTAGTCTCGCCGCTATGGATCACGAAGGAACAAAGATTCAGTGGCGTAATGTAGAGAACACGTACGAAGGTGTTACTACTGTTCGGGTCGGACGGATTGACGAGCATGACGCTGCTCCCGGCGGATCAGTTAAGAAGATCGATGACAAGGCTCTTGCTGAACTCGACGCCAAGTTTCTTGGTAGCATGACTGCTGCACCTGAGAAACCTAAGTCTCGTCGTAGCAGGCAAACAGCTGCTAAACTGGCTAAATATGGTGGTGAGCCGTCAGCTGAAGGGCCACCTACTGATGCACCTGCTGATACACCTGCTGAAGAGCCGGAGAAACCTAAGTCTCGTCGTGGTCGCAAGAAAAAAGACGTGCTGCCGACTGGTCCAGAAGGTACTGCTGAAGCACTGGCTGTGGCAGATACTACCGCTGAAACTGCACCACCAGAGCCAGCCGCACTTGACGAAAATATTCTGTTAAATCAGTCTGGTCCGTGTACCAAGCAGGAAGCTTGGAACGATGTCAACGCAGGGAAGAAAACCGATGTCGATGTTAAACAGCTGACTACTGTGTGGCAGGCTGTGCTGGCGAAAGTCGCCCCGAATAAAGCAGCAGCCGAAATCACGGGTGAAGATTGGTCAGCTGTCAGAGCCGGTGTTCTGGATGAAATAGGAGCGTAGCTTATTCAGGGATTATAATATCGTGGGGGCAAGGGTAGTGCCGAGTACAAACGGCTGGAAACAGGTTGCCTTAGAAGCATACAGAGCGGGGTTGATCGCCTGCCACCTTAATCGCTAACCACGGTATTATAATTTAACTCAGGGGTTAAAAGTGAAAAACCAGAAAGAACTCTTCAAGCAGCAGCATGAGGATTACACGTCGAACGCCTTCACTACGAAGATGATCGAACCTCTGGCCGAGGAACTCGGTGTCTGTGTAGAGTCACTTATGAGATTGGGTGTTGGTTGTCGCCCGGGCCGTAATGACAACGGCTACGAATCTGACAATCGCACCTACACTTTTCCCATTCGCTCTGCATCTGGTGACATCATTGGTATGTCGGTTAGATACGAGAATGGTAAGAAGATTCTGAGTAAGGGTTCAAAGCAAGGTTTGTTCTTTGAATCTTGCTCTGATCTTGACGGAGGCAGTCATGGAAAATCAGATCAAAGATTTATTAGAGTCCAGTCCGCAGGAGTTACATGTCCTATCTGTGGTAAGCCCGACTGGTGTCTTGTTTCAATTGACGATCCAGCCGATCCGTCCGCCGTTGTATGTGGAAGAATTGAACACGGAAGTGAAAAGGCAATCGATGAGTCGGGATTTCTTCACATTCGTAAGCCTTCCGGGCGGATCGACGCTCGTGAGGGTACAGTCATACAAAGTGGAGATGACTATGTCCTCGTTACAGAAGGAGCGACAGACACTGTGGCCGGAATTGACCTCGGGTTTGTTGCCGTCGGCAGGACCAACGCACTGTGTGGCATAAAGGAATTAGCTGCACTACTACGTGGTAGAAAAGTTATTGTCGTCGGTGACAATGACAGTGACTCTGCCAAGCACGTAGGCCAGAGAGGAATGGACAAAGTCGCGGCAACATTAAAGGTGCCATGTGAGAGTGTGATAAAAGTGTTACCACCTTTACAGCATAAAGATTTGCGATCATGGAAGAAGGCGACTAATTTAACGAAGGATCAATTCTTGGATTGGGTTAAGCAAGAAGGAACTGGTGAAACTGGTGAAGCTTTATTCGGGAGCGACATTGCTCTTGAGATTGTCAAGACATGGCTCGTCCAGAATCGGATGGTAGACGGATTACCTGATGTAAGATTCTTCCAAGAGCAATGGGTTAAGTACCATGATGGTCACTATGAAGACGTGACCGAAGACTCGATACGTGGTGAGCTTTACAAGCACGCTGAGAGCAAGATGTTCCTCAACGACGCAGGTGTGGCTTCGTCATATAAAGTATCACGAGCCAAAGTAAATGACATGATCGACGCTTTGAAAAGCTCATGTAACATAGAGTATGAAGCCCCGTGTTGGCTGGAGGATCGTGGCTTGCCCGATACTGATAGTCTTATAGCTTTTAGGAATGGCATACTGGATGTAGACGAGTATATCAACGGACGGATCAAGATGTACGACGCTACTCCGGCACTGTTTAGTTATAATGTTTTGCCTTATGATTTTGATGAGAACGCTCACTCTGTCGTATGGGAAGATTTCGTGAAAGATATTTTCAACGATGACCCTGACAAGTTTAAGCTTCTCTCACAATGGTTCGGCTATAACTGTGTGCCTGATATGACATACGAAAAGCTGATGTTGTTTACAGGTAGGCCGAGATCAGGCAAAGGTACTGTTATAAATACTATGATAAGTATGCTTGGCCGGGATCAGTGTGTGGGCACCAGCTTCCAGAACTTATGTTCGGAGTTTGGCTATCAGCCGTTGGTCGGAAAATTAGCAGCGATCATGGGTGATGCTAAGGTCACTAAGCGGACGGAGTCCGGCAAGGCGTTGGAGAAAATCCTTCAGATCGTGGGTGGTGATCCAGTCGGCATCAGGAAGATGTACAGAGGATCGCTTGGCGAGACTCATCTTACATGTAGATTCACTATTGCTATGAATGATTTACCTAACTTGCCTGACAATGCCAACGCACTTGAACCAAGGATGAACATAATTAACTTTATGAACACGTATATAGGACGCGAGGATCGCAGCCTGAAGAAGAAGTTTAAGAAGGAAGCTGAAGCGGGTAGGCTTATCAACTTTGCCTTAGCCGGTTTGAGGACACTACGCCTAGAGCGTGAGTTTGTCGAGCCAGCTGATTCAAGAGAGACGCTGCGTGAACAGAGAGAGTTGACACAACCAGTATCTGCCTTCATCGGAGAGTGCTGTGAGTTTATGCCTCCGGGCGAAGACGAACGGGACTACTTTGTTGAGAGGAATTTGTTGTACGAAACATGGTCGAAGTGGTGTGTCAACACTGGTAGACACCCAAGTAACTCTGCCACGTTTGGCCGGTGGATGAAAATGGCTTGCCCACTCATCACCACAATACGTGTCTCGATGCAGGGGAGACGTCACCATGCGTACACCAAGATTAAATTAGCTGACTGGGTTAAGCGTGAGTACTTCGGGGGTGGACGATGACTGTATTTAGTATGAGGGGTCAATTACTTGACTGGATCGAGAGACACATCGTGATAAAAAAGATCAGGCGTGCGATGCAAGATATGCCCGTGGAAAATTTCGGTGCCTTTGGGACTCCAGCTCGGGGTTTCAAAGAGCCGGGATGGATCATCAAGGTTATCCTGCCCCACACGAAAGTAGTTCAATATGTTTGCGTAATAGTCATTGAAGATGGCTATCGCATAATTGTTACTGAAGACGAGCCTTTGTGGGACACATGGGCTGGTGAAGGGTGTGAGAATGCAGTTTACTGTGGTGATCACCCGGAAATTTATAGGGGACTAAGAGATGGCAGGAAGACTAACTAACGTAGGGTACATCACCCTTGTAGACGCTGCGTCACTTGTGTACGAGATGACAGGTGTGCGTAGGTGCTCCAAGTCAGTGTATAACTGGGTGAAAAATGGTTGCCACGATCAGCATGGCAACATTGTGAAACTACGAGCGGTTAAACGCATCCGTACGCTTTACACACGAAGAGAATGGCTGAATGAATTTTTTGAGAAAGTAGGCTAACATGAGCAAAAAATATGTGATAAAAATATATGTTCAACCCACTAATGGGTTCACCAGCGAGGAACCTGTTGAGAGTGAAGTGTTCGAGGTACAGTGGTCTAGTGATACTGACATTGCTCCAAGGGTGCGAGAGATGATAGTTCAGCAGCACCTTGGAGAGTGTGCGCCTATCATAAAGGTGGACAATGGAAAAATGACGTGGAGGGGCTAATGATAGCAACTCACTGTACGATCATTAACACTGTGGTAATGCACACTAAGGTTTGCACTGAACTGGGCTACTTCGACAACAAGCGATTGTTCGACTTAGCCCTTCGCAGCCATGCAATTCTTATATGGGACAATGGCGGCAACGTGGGAATAGTTACCCGGGCACAGCTTAAAGAAATGTCGAGACTTTACACCTTGAATAGTGAAATGGAACACCATAAAAAAAAGCATGTCCCCAGCGTTTTTTGGGACGACTGTGAACATGCCTCTGGAAAATTAGGTTTGCTGCTGTTAGGTAAAGAGCATGAGCTAGAGTATCATAAAAATGAGAGCGACGATCAAGCTAATAGTTGACGACACAATAACAAGTGTGGCGGTCCAATGGTGACGAAGATGGGTAGCGAATTGTTTTATCAATTCATCCTGCTTCGTTTCCATTCGGGCCATTGTTCTTATTACTTCCATTTCAAGTTTGGTATACATTAGTACTTTACCTCCGGTTGTTTGCTCTTCTTCGATTTATCTTTAGACCTCAGAGCATACTTGCTCCACACCAATTCTCGGAAATCATCAGTGTCACCTGTCGCTAAATTGTAGGCCCCTTCAGCAGAGGTTACTACTTGCAAAGGAATCTTGCCACCACTCCACGCACCAGCTGAACGAGCAGCATACTTCGCTGTATTCTTAACGTCACCCTGTTTAATGGATCGCACTAGACGTCCCGTCTCTGCAAAAGGTGTAGTTATAATACTACCTGACGGACCCCAGTCACCGGCTGCAATGTTATATACCAACCGCCCCACAAAAACTAACGGGGAAAGCATAAACGAAGCTATGTCCTTAGCGATCTCTTTAGGATCAGCAGTAGGACGACCACGAGTTATCATCCCCAGCAGGTAGGCCGGTAGAATTTGAGACATCATGGTGCGATAAGCTGCCGTCCTGTAGTTGATCTTCTTCGACTTAGCTTCACCGAGAATGTCGTACCACAGTATGTTGCCATTCTGATTAACTTGATTCTGGAAGATCGTCAGTGTCTTCTCGAACTCACCACCACGAAAGAAAGCAGGTAGGTCAACAGCAGACGCCATAGGCTGAGTGTCCTGAAGAACCCCATCAGCGAACTGAACTGATTCCTCTTTATTCATACCTTCACTCAACGATAGCTGATAAGCTGAATACCACACTGCGGTGGAGGTACGCTTATCAATATACGCTGCCATCCTCATTGACACCGGGGAAAGTTTCTTCCCTTGATAGAGCCTCTTAATTGCTTTTCTATCATACACCTGTCGAAGATCACGATCCCAGTCTCTCGTTTTTAGCATAGTCGAAAGACCAGAAGCTTCAGCGTACATCTTATTAAATTCAGCTGGTCTACCTGCTTTGTACATGTTTGCAAGTACCAACGGGATCATCTTAGGATCGACAGTCATGCCTGTAAGTGCAGATATGCCCTGCTTCCCCGCTGTCAATAGCTTGTAACCAAGCACATAGTTCATGCTCGATTTCCTGAACCACCTTAGCATAGGTGCGAGCTTCGACGAATCATAAGCTGCTTTGCCACGGATAGAATCTTCCAGCCACTTAGAGAATAGCTTCGCTCCGTGACCATACGTTGCCCGGTTAAGATTGTTCTTGAAGCCACGATGCTTCAGGATCGATCCTACTTTCGCAGCTACCGGTGCCATTACTTTAAATCGTTCAATCGATCTGGCAGCTCTGGCATGAATCGCGAATATGTCTAGTTCCAATTGACGTTTGGCCCCGGGCTTACGTTCAATAGCACGCTCTTCGCCGGGCACATGCTTGCCTTCCTGAGTAAATTGTACAGTAAGACCCTGCATGAAGTCAGGTTCCTCGATCTCATCGCGATCAGTAATTAGTGCAGCAATGTAATTATCCTCTTTAACTGGACCTTTAAGACCCACGGCTTTGACGACAGCCTCGAACTCAGGCCATCCGTATTCAAAGTAAGCACTGATCTCAGCCGCGACCGCCATTTCTTTCTCATCTGATTCAACTGATGATATAATCTTAGCAATCTCATCCTCTTCAAACTGTGCTGTTAGATGGTTATATGTCTTTTCGTTCTTGGACAGGGCATAAACACCTATTCTTTCAGCCGTAGTCAGCTGGTCTTCGATGCCGATGTCCTTAACTTCAGTAATCATTTCAGCGGCATCGATGCCCTGCTGATCCATAGAATCTTTCATAGCTTCCATGGTGGCAGTGAAATTAACCACAGCTTTAGCGTCAGCTTGTCGCACCGGGTTAAATATATACTTCGAGAATGGCCCATTCGCTTGGTAATTGTCCAGTGCTTTAGCGACCCTACGCATCCTCGAAGAGCTTAAAAAGTAGTAAGACACACCACGTTTCATATCATGTAAAGCTGTTCTTAGTTTACTGAACATCCGGCGATCACGATTAGTAAGGGCTGGCTTCTGTTTTCTCTCGCGTAACTTGGACATTAACTCACCGACAGGTGTAACATCCATGCCCTCGATATTCATGCCAGCTTCTTTAGCTTCCTGCTCGAAGGCCATCATCACCTGTTCACGTTGAGCGGGGACCATGGACTTCATGGATTCTTTGCCGGTCAATTCTTTTAATCTGGCCCGGTATCTCACGACATCATAGCCCAATAGATCAGAAAGATTATGTGCCCGGTCCATGATCTGTTTCTTGGTGAGAACCACACCCTCAGCCGGACCGGTGTCACGGTTAAGTAGGGCCTTGGGGTTCTTCCTATAAGTAGCCAAGAACCTTTGCTCGCGTCGTTCCTGTGGCGATAGCTCTTTCTTTTCTGATAACTCCCTGAATCTAAGCTCAGCGTTGTCGAGTTTCTGCTGGACGTCTTCAACTCCGAGGCCATACTCTTGGGCAAGGGCCATAGTATTGTAGAAGTCAGGTATTTCAGTTGTGGATTTAGGGGCGACTCGCCCTTCTGGCTTCAATTGTATAACTTCACCCGTCTCAAGGTTGGTGATAGCGACTTCGCCATGTTTAATACCTAGCTCCATCGCTTCTTCCTGAGTCTCGGCGATCTGTACAACATCGAAGTAAGTTTTATTTTCAGCTTCGTTGTACCGTGTGCTCATCTGGCGATTAGGTAGGCCCAGTTCGTCGGCATGAACAGCCTCGAACGCTAGTACCTGCTCAGTAGTGACCTGCTCACCTTCAATAATCTCTTGAATGCCCGTATTAATGGGAAAACCTTTACTAATAGATCGACCTGACTGCTGGCTGATGGTTGAACCGCCGGTCTTTTTGTGTTGGTCGGCAATAGTTTCAGCGACTACCTCACGATGGGCGAGTACAGTAGGCATACCCATATCGATTTTATTGGCCATCGACACCGCCTGTTTTTTATTGTAACCAGCGTCTTCGATCTTACCGACCAACTGTTTACCTTTGTAGCCGGTTCTAATATCTATAGCTGCCCCGGGGATCGGCAACAACGCCATTGCTTCTACTGATCCTTTAGCAGTGTTCCACAATCTGAACGCACGTTCTTTAAGTTCTTCCACACTAACGTCGATGCCCTGTCCGTGGAAATACGAGGCCAAGTCTTCAGCTATGATCCCCACGCCTTCTTGTAGTATCTCTTCACCTACTTCAGAACCAAGGGTAACAGCATATTTCTTTGCAGCCTTGCCCATGATCTTTGTCATGGATTTACTGATCGCTTTGTTAGCAGCTGTGCGGACGCCCGGTGTCAATTGACCTATCTGTAGCTGTTCGATCAGTGCATAAGGAATAGCCGCGAAGTTAGCGATGGTCTGAGACGTGACATCATCCATACCTTTTTCTCTCATGGCGAGCATCATCTGACCGGCACCCTGTTTGTACCATGCGTATGTAGAACCCATCTTCCAGCCTATACCTATTGCTGCTGGAACAGTGACTACTTCATCGAACGGTACAGCCGCACCACCGACACCGGCAAGGACCGCTCCACCGATCATAAACGGGATCGCTTGTTTTGTGCCTTCCATCATGCCGGGAAGTATTCTTGCTGTACCATAAGACATTTTGGCTATTCTATTATCGTCAGGACCAATGGGATCAAGTTGTTCTCTGGCGTTCTTGATCTTCCACTGTTTATAAATCTGGTCCTGTTCAACTTTAGTGCCGAACATAACGGCGTCAGAATAAGCCTGATCTATTTTAAAATCTTCAAGGCCACGCTTGTTGGCCTCTACCATGTTCTCTTTGTAACTTCTACGCTGACGAGTGGCACCTGACCTGATCCAGCCCTCCGGTCCCTTGTTCTTAATGAATGTTTGCTTATCTACAATATTGCCTATGCCGCCACCAGC
>SDBV01006295.1_pt1 | contig 16502 bp, 13 predicted proteins | sample 2277081 | NCBI WGS metagenome assembly SDBV01 (sample SAMN10402039, study PRJNA504765) | marine sediment metagenome | isolation source: marine sediment core GS10_PC15, 223 cmbsf | place: Arctic Ocean: Southern Knipovich Ridge | collected 2010
AAATCGTAAATCGTTAACTTAGCGAAGCGATCTCACGAACACCTTTGAAAACAAATAATATTGTGAGTAATCCTTGTTCTTAAATCAATTATATTTCAGATATTTGAATTTTCAGGTAAACCCTAAATTGTAACGGACGTGCTGCAGCTATGACTTGTGGTCAATATTACTGCAATTTATTTTTTTAAAAAACCTGACAGGTTTAAAAATTACTAAAACAAATTTACTCCACTACTATTTTCTTATTAATTGTCCCTTTTTCACTGAGCAATTGCAGGTTCGCTTGTTCAGTTCTTTAGTGCAATGTGCCCTATGAAATAAAAGAGATTTCACAGGGTAAACCTTTGCACCCTGAACAAACTTCTGTGCACACTTAGTCCTTGACACAGCGGACAGAAAACCCGCCCAACTTACTGTAGATGCTCCTGCCGACCACGCCGTTAGTGTAGCTCAGGCCGCGGCTCCACGCGTCCGAACTATCGTACTCCGTAGCGCCCCAGAAGTAGCCGCCGTAGCCAACGCCGCCGAACGAATCATCGCTGTACCGGTTGCCGCCAGCCAAACCTGTAAAACCGCTTTCATTTGTTGCACCGGTATTTGGTGATAGCCAATGTGCTGTACCTGTTTCTTTCATTTTTCCACCTGCAAGACTTTCTCCACCAAGATAATCAGTTAAAATTGTCCATTCTGCATCGGTAGGCAAATGCCAGCCGGCAGGTGCAACTGTTAAGGCAGTTGCCCAATTATATAGTCTTCCATAAGTAGAACAATTACCTGAATTATCATCATAACACCAGGAACCACTACCTGGATTATAATTTAGATTTTCAGCCATCCACCATTGGTTGCCAATTTTTACTGTATTGTATGTTTGTCCATCTCGTGGGTCGGTAAAAGAGCCTGTTTCTAAGCCAGATGTTACAGTAATATAATTACTTTTTGTTTCATTATCAGACCCATAAGCATTAGTTGCTGTTAATGAAACAGTATAAGTTCCGGCAGTTGAATAAGTATGAGAAGGATCTTTTGATGTTGAAGTACCGCCATCACCAAAATTCCACGACCAGCTTGTTGGTGTATTTGTTGATAGGTCAGTAAAATTAACTGTTCCACCTTCTGTTATTGTTGTCTGGTCGGCGGTGAAAGCTGCTGCAGGAGCATCTCCGGTTGTTCCATTATCTTCTTCATCTTTATTACAACCATTAAAGACTACTAATGTACCTAATAGCACAAAACTTAAATAATAAATAATTAATTTTTTCATAATTCATAAATTTTATTTGCCCTGTGAAATCCGTCAGCTGGCGGATATTTAACAGGGTTTGCCTCAGCTCTAAAGGCGGGTTAAACAATTAAAAAGCATAGAGCCGTAATTCAACTGTTGGTGTAACCCTCCAATTGTAGAGACGCAAAATTTTGCGTCTCTACAATTGGAGGGTTTTAAAATTGAATAAATGCTTTTTATATTATATTTTTAAATTATATTATTAAACTTCGCTTTTCTAATTCCCATTCTATTAACCCCAGTGAAATATTCCGACAAACGTGTCGGAATTTCACGGGGTAAACAATCCAACCGCCCTGGTGGAATAATTGCTTCGCTATGCTTCACAAATTCCACGGGGTAAATAAAATATTGTATTATTATAAACTTTACTTTCTACTCTGAAAATATTTTTCTTTGTAAAAAACCAATCCTAAAATTATAATACTAATTATTAAAATTACTAAAAATAAAATAGATAAATTACTCATTATTGATACCTCCTTCAATTATATATGCACTATTTTAAAGTTTAGTAAAGCTAAACAGTAATTTTGTTTTAAATTTGATAGTAAAATTATTCAAATGCAAAAATAATTTTTAAAATTAAAATTCCAAAAAAATAATTTAATAAAGCCACTGATTAACACTGATAAAATTAATTTAAAATTCGGCATTTTTCAAAAACGTCTAAAAGTATTTTACACTTTTTAATGATTATATTTCCCTGAAAGATTAATTGCGAGAGCAATTACCATATGAATAACCACGTATAAAATGCGTGGTCAAAAATTACCTTATATACAGAACCCCGAAGGGGTTCAACCCTTTCAGGGTTGTTTGTCAGCCGTTTATTATTAACCATAGATTGCATCTATGGTTATTCAAATTAAATCCGTCAGCTGACGGATTTTAAAAAAAGTGTAAATCCCGCACATAAAATCCACACATAAATTACGTGCGAGAAATAATAAAAAACTTTTATGTGCGGGATAAACTGCAAAATGAAAGATGCCAAAAATTCCTATATCTGTGTAAATCCGTGTTAATCAGTGGCAAAAAAATAAACTTGCTAAATTTAGGTAATTATACTTTCTTCTCCGCCAAAGCGGATCCGCCTCAGGCGGAAAAAATACTTTTACTAATATTAAACAATACCTCTTTCCGATACCAGTCTGATGCCCGTATATCGGAAATTGGTGATGCGTATTCCAATACTTTATTAGCAAATTCTTCTGCTTCGGAGGAGCTAAGAGATGAAAAATTCTTACCTGTTAAATATTCACAGGCAGATTTAACGAATCGGATAGTTGGTGCAAGCGAACCAATTGCAATACCGGCATTCGTAATATTATCATCTTTATCTGCATAAATATGGTATGCTAATGAAATCACAGCAATTTCCATTGCCTGCCTGGTTCCGAGCTTTATATAATCTGAATATAATTTTTTGCTGTTATTAGTTGTATGAATAACAATACTACGCAAAATCTCATCTTTTTTCAGAACTGTCTTTTTCACATCAACAAGAAAATCTTCTATTGGAATAACTTTCACATTTCCATTGCCTGATAATATTTCACATTTAGCTTTAAGTGCCACTAATGCACAGGTAATATCACCGGCTGGTGAAGCGGTGCAAATATTCCCCCCTATTGTTGCTACCTGTCGTATTTGCCCCGAGCCAAGACTATTGGCTGCTTTATATAAAACAGGGAAGTGCTTTTGTAAATCTTTATTGAGAATAATTGTATTGGCAGTAACCAACGCACCAATCCTGATACCGTCTCCACATTCTTGTATAGAAGTAAATAATTCATCTTTTAAATTAGCTAAGTTGACTACTGTTAACTCATCACCATGCTGTTTTTTTAGCTCTAATATCAGGTCGGTATAGCCGGCACCGAATCTGTAATTTTTTTCCTTATTTTCAGCTATAAACGTTAATAGCTCTTTTGTTGTTTTTGGGGTGATTATATTAAAAGTCATCTTATTAAAATCATAAATAAATTAGTAAAATTGATTCTTAAATGGTTAAATTGTTTTATTGTTATATTGTTATATTGTTTTATGGTTATATGGCTATATGGTTGAATTGTTAAAGTCGTTTCCGCCACAGGCGGAAAAGTCGTTTTACGTTAAACCCTATAACCAATTACCTGATAACCTGATTATCCGACTACGTCAAGACTTCGTCGGACAAAGCCGATTACTGACTTTGCCAGACGTAGCTTTAGCGTAGTTTGGTTACCGATTACCGCTTACCTGATTACTGCTTAACACTTACCTCTCACCACTCACCACTTACCTGATTACTGATTACTGATTACTGATTACTGATTACCTATTGCCGACTGCCGACTGCCAACTTTTTACTCTTCAAAGCTCTTAAAACCTTCTCCGGTGTTATTGGCAAAGAATCTATCTTTATACCCAGTGCATCTGAAACTGCATTTGCAATAGCAGGAGCTGTTGGTATAAGCGGTGCTTCGCCTACTCCTTTAGCTCCGTAGGGTCCTTGTTTATCATAAGTTTCTATTGGATAAAAATGAATTGGTGGTATATCACAGGAAGTAAGCATTTTGTAATCATGAAAGCTCGGATTAATTACCCTGCCTTCTTCAACTATTAATTCTTCACTTAAAGCATAACCTATTCCCATAACAACTCCTCCTTCAATCTGCCCCGACAATCCAAGAGGGTTCAAAACTCTTCCTACATCCTGTGCTACATGAACATCTAAAATTTTAACATTTCCTGTGTAAGTATCAACTTCTACTTCAATTGCCTGTGAAGCAAAAGCATAAGTTCCTGAAACGTTTCCTTTAAATTCTTTGTCCTGAAATTCACTGCCTGGCTCATAGAAATACGATTCTATACATAATTCATTAGGACTTTGAAAGTGAATTGCCCTGATTACTTTATCAATACTAATTGTTTCACCATTGTTTGGCGATTTAATCATTCCATTTTCATATTCAAGTTTTGTAGTATCTGTTTTCAGCAGTTGAGCCGCCATTGGGGAAATTTTATCTTTTAATTTTTTGATAGCTCCTAAAAGTGAATTTCCTGCAATAAAGCTTGTTCTGGATGCATGCACACCTACATCCCAGGGTTTAATATCAGTATCGGAATTTATTACATTAATTTTGCTTTGAGCAATTCCTAATTCTTCGGAAGCAATCATTGCAAGAACAGTTTCCGAACCCTGTCCAATTTCACTGGAACCTGTAATAATTGTCAGGTATCCATAGTCATCAAATTTTATAGTTGTTCCACATCCGTCTGAACGGTATATTTTTGCTCCTCCGCCAACATGAAGCATAGAAGCAAAGCCAATCCCTCTTTTATATCTCCCGGAGCTTTTATTCTTGCTTTTGTTGTATTTACTTTTCTCAATTACTGTATTAAGCGTCTCTTTATGTCCACAGGTTTCGAATTTAAGACCCTGTCCGGTAATTTCTCCTTTAAAATTGGCATTAATTAAACGTATTTCTGCCTTATCCATTCCCAGCTCTTTTGCCATAAGGTCAATATTTCTTTCAATTACAAAGGTAGCCTGGGGGTTTCCGTATCCTCTCATTGAACCTGCAAAAACATTATTAGTATAAACTGCAATTGCATCAAAAACACAGGCAGGAACATTGTATAATGACGAAAATGACTGCATCATTACAAAGGGAGTGGTAGCTCCCCACGAGGTATAGGCGCCATTATCCATAGTAATATAGACTTCCCGGAATGTAAACTTTCCATTCTTATCTGCACCGGTAGTTAAGTCTATCACCATTGGCTGACGTGTTGGTGATGAAATAAATTCTTCTTCTCTATCGTAAGTAATCTGAACCGGCTGTCCGGTTTTCATTGAAAGTAAAACACTTATGGGTTCAAAAGGGTGCATATCCAATTTGCTGCCAAAACCTCCACCTATGAACGGCTGAATTATCCTTATTCGGGATGGTTCCATTTTTAATGCGTTTGCCAGATCTCTTTGAAACAAAAACGGAACCTGCGTTGAACTATATAAAGTAAGACGATTTTCCTGTTTTGAAAAGTCAGCGGTAACAGTGCTGGTTCCCATACAGCAATGAGTTACACGTGGTAATGTATAACGCTTTTTAATAATGCACACACTTTTTTCCTTTTGTTCCTGAATATTCCCGTGTTCATAATGAAATGAGTCAGCAATATTTTTATTTGATTGCTTTCCATCAATAAATTTATTGATTTGCGGTGTATTATCTTTTAGTGCTTCAAAAGGGTCGTAAATACCTTGCTTAACTTTATATTTTACTTCAATAAGACTTAGTGCCTGTAATGCTATTTCTTTAGATATGGCTGCTACAGCTGCTATCTCATCGCGAATACAATTAACCTCCCCATTTTTTAAAATCGGGTGGTCTTTTTTATAACTAATGTTATTAACATCAACATCGTCGGCGGTAATAATGCAAACTACCCCGGGAAGCTGTGCTGCTTTAGAAATATCAATTGACTTTATTTCAGCACAGGGATATTCGGTTCGCAGAATAGCTCCATAAAGCATATTAGGCAATATAATATCATGCCCGTAAACAGCTTTTCCTGTTACCCTAACTTTTGCATCTAATTTTGATGTGGGCTTACCAATTACTTTATACACAGATTTCACAGATTTAAAGAGATTACACAGATTAAAATATTGTTTTTATTTAATTTCTAAATACCTAAATTTAGCAAGTTTATTTTTTTGCCACTGATTCACACGGATAAAACACGGATTTTAATATATATTTTAAATTAATTTTATCCGTGTTAATCGGTGGCTTTATTAAAAATTATTTCTAAGACTTTCTAATTAAAGAAATAATGACTCAATTGCATCAACTATCTTAACATAACCTGTACAACGGCATAGATTACCTTCAATGCTTTTTTTTATTAATTCTTTGTCAGGGATAATTTCATTAGCTTCACATTGCATTTGAAACGCCTTAATTGACATTATCATTCCCGAGGTACAAAAGCCACATTGAACAGCACCATGAGCAATTATTGCCTGCTGAACAGCGTCAAGAGCTGAATCCTGCTCTAATCCTTCAATGGTTGTTAATTCCTTTCCATCTATATTAACCGCAGGATACAGACAAGAATTGACAGCAGCTCCATTAATCAGGACAGTGCAGGCACCACATTCTCCTTCAAGACATCCGGGTTTGGTTCCTTTTAAGTTCAGTTTATCCCGTATCAGGTCAATCAATAGTAATGACGGAATGATGCTTTTATTAATTTTTTTACCATTAATAACAAATTCTATTTCTATATTTTTTAATAATTCCATCCGTAAATAATTTAAGCAAATATAAAATAATTAAGATTAAGAAATTAAAATTAGTTAAAATATTTAATTTTTTTTATTATTTTTGTCTAATTATTTATCGTCTTTAAACTCTTCCAGGTCTAACGACTCTGGAAGGTTTTTTATTTTTGGTATGAGTAGGCGATAAATAAATAAATTATGAGCATAAAGAACAACAACGACCAGAACTATATTTACCAAAGCTTTTGGTTCAGCAACAAAATCAAGGATAAATATTATGCAGGCAACGGATTTCTTTCGTACAAAGAAGATATGGATATAGAAGAATCATTTGAATTGGCAAAGGACATGGTGGGAGAAAAAGAAGAATTTATGCCCGGACTGGTAAAAAAAATAGAATCATTGCTCGGGAAAGACAACTATAAATACGATTTCTGGGAATTCGGGCCTGATTGCTTTTCGCTATATTGGTACATAAAGCAGGATGTTTACCACGAAAAAATGAAGCTGATACAGGAATGGATACGGTTTGAGGAGATTGAAAATTTGGTGGAGTTTGAAATAAAGGTTGCTATTTAGAAAACTCTTCTAGGCCTGTCCCATAGGGAAGAATGACCGTATCGGGGTCTAACGACTCTGGAAGGTTTTGAAAAAAAAAGACCTTCCAGAGTTTGAAAAACCTGGAAGAGTCTTAAAACTCCATTCGTTTACGGGGAAACATGAAATATTTTTCTTTACCCTTTAGTAAATTTAACTCCGGTTTTAAACTTCTCTAAATTTATGGATTATCAAAATAACTTGTAATTTTATGACTTATTATTCTACTTTGGTTTTACGAATATATACCTTTGGCTGAAGACATATACTTTATGAAAAAGAAAACAAAATTTGAAGACACCCAGATGAACTTGCCTTTGGAATCAGCTGGAACTCAAAAATGGCTCCCTTTTAAAGATGCAAGAAATTTTGCAAGATTACTTGGACTTGAATATAAAGAGCAGTGGGAGGACATATATGTTAAAGGATTGTATTCTGACAAAAAACCCTTACCTGAAAATATTCCAAAAAATCCTGATAGGATTTACAAAAATACAGGCTGGCGTGATTGGTCTGATTGGCTAATTGAGCCAAATAAGAAAAAGGAATATCTTTCTTTTTTTGAAGCAAGGGAATTTGTTAGAAGTCTTAGATTAAAAGATAGATTGCAGTGGTTTAATTATGTAGAAGAGCATTCTCAAAAAATAAAAAATTTTCAAAATATTCCTGACAAACCAAATTTGGAATATAAAAAAACAGGATGGTCGGGTTGGGATGATTGGTTAGGTGTAAATATAAAATATGCTGATTTTGAATCTGCAAGGAAATTTGTGAGAAGTTTGAATTTGAATACTCAGGGAAAATGGAAGGCATATTGTAAAGGTAATATTCCGGGAACTAGCCGAAAACCGGTAAATATTTTTGCATATCCCGAACTGGCATATAAAGATGAGGGGTGGATTAGCTGGGAAGATTGGCTTATTGAACCGAAAAGTTAGGATTTTTTATTTTAAAATAGGTTTTACTCTGTATTGAACTTTAAATCCAACGGGGTGAATTTGAATGGATTGATTAATCCCAGTTGAATAAAAGAAATTCAACGGGATAAACAGGACGCACCTCTGGTGCTTTGTGTTCTTACTGTTGACATCTTTGCTATAAACAGGACGTCCCTGACGGGACTAAAGAAATGAACGAAATCAAAAATAAAATAAGCACCATAGGTGCGACCTGTTTATAGAAAAGAATAACATAAATAAACAATTAGCTCCAGCGGAGCGACCTGTAAAAAAGGCAAATACTCACACAATCAGAATAATTATCTGCTATCAAATAAAAATATAAAGTTTATTTATCTTGTAATAAAAACAAATTTATCATAATATTTGTCGGATAATAACGACAATAAAATAACTTTTTTGTATTAAACATACGACAAAATGAATGAAATTTTGTATGAATATCAAGTTATTTTATTAAAACAGGTTAATAATAAATTCAAGCGTTCATTATATTACAATCCACTAAAACAAGGATTGAAACAAGAAACGACTTGTAAAGTCGTTGTACAGATAAGACTTTAAAACCAAAATCCACCAAAACAAAGATTAAGACCAAACTCCCTCCCCTTTGGGGAGGGTCGGGGTGGGGCTTCTAAATCACCTTATCATCCTTTAATTTTTTAATCTCATCTGAACTAAGTCCTGCTTCTTTAAGTATCTTTTCATTGTGTTCTCCCAGCCGTGGTGCACATTTAAGTAAATTATTATTTTCAGCCAAAAACTCAGTGTTTACAGATGGAGGAAACAAATCTACCTTTTTGCCTGATGGCAATTGTGTTTTCAGCATATTATTTTTTACAAAATCCTGTTTCGCTACATCCTGAATAGAATTAACAGGAGCTACTGCTAAATTTTGAGCTATGCAAATCTCTATAAATTCAGCAGTGGTATATTGTTGCAAACCTTTGCGTATATCAGTATAAATATTATCTTTATCTTCTTTACGACCTTGATTGGTCTCTCTCCGGGGTTTATCAAGATGTTCAAAACCTTTTATTTGAACAAGCTTTTGCCATTGCATATCGCTTCCAATAGCGAGATAAACATATCCGTCTTTTGTAGGATAGCAATTACAGGGAATAAAGCTGCGGTGCTCATTACCACTGCGGGTTGACAACCTTGATTCATCAGTAACAAACGCTAATTCGGGTAGAGCTGTAATAAGCCAGGAAGTAGCACATTGAGCCATTGATATAAATATCTGTTTTCCACACGGCTTTTCTCTTTTTATATCTGAACAAGTTTGTTGCTCTAAAAGTGCAAGTAAAACCTGTGCAAATGCTTCATCGCCGGCTTTCAGGTCTATAATGGGAAGACCACAAAGCATAGGTTCTCTCTCCGGATCGCCTGTAAGATACATATATCCTAAAAGCGCCTGCAAAGCAGGGTCATATCCCGCTCTATCAGGGCAATCCGGACCAAGGGCTGAAATACCGCACCAGATCAAATCAGGATTTGCCTCCTTTAAAGTCTCGTAGTCAATTCCAAGCTGTTTATATCGTTTAGGTAAAGTGTTGCAAAGAAATACATCAACTTTAAGTTCACGGATAATTTTCTTTAATAATTCCTGCCCTTGCTTTACTTTTAAATTCAATGTTATCGCTTCCTTGCCAATATTCGGTGCAATATAATAAGTGTGCAGATCATCTATTCCGGTATCTTCACCAATATACCTGTTAGGGTCACCTTTGCTATCTGCTGATTCAATACGAATAACCCGCCAGCCTAAATTAACAAAGCGTTGTGTTGTATAGGGGAGAGTTAGAGCTTGCTCAAGGCTTAAAACTGTCTTTTTAACCATATTTAACAGATTTTGTTTATTTATTATAGGCAGGTTTGGCATTCATCTCACCATATTCTTTTTATTCCATATTTATCAAAAATTATATCTTGAGAAATAATTCTAAATTCTTCAACCATAGATTGTGCTATCAATAATCTGTCAAATGGATCTTTATGATGAAAGGTTAAATCTTTTATTATGATAGTATGTTCAAATGAAATTGGTAAAATGTCAAAGTCATGCTTTTTTATTTCATTAATTAAATTTTTAAATTCAATTTTTATTTTTAGTTTATTTAAACTAATCTTTATTGCCATTTCCCAAATTGAAGCAATGCTCACAAAACAATTATTTTCATCATTTTCAATTAATGATTTTGCTTTTTTTGAAAGTCGTGGTTCGTCTTCGCTAAACCAGATAAATGTATGAGTATCAAGAATTAAATTCATTACATATATTCTTTAAAATCTTCAATTGGTTCATCAAAATCAGCACTCATTTCGAAAGTGCCTTTCAAGAATCCTGCTTTTCTTTTTTTAGATTTTTTAATCTTTTTACTTTTTTTAAGGAGAAAATCAATAAAATCATATGCCTCTACCTTCAGATTATCAGGTAAAGTATTTATCTTTGTATATAATGTAATACCTTCCATAACTTATTAATTTTCGCAAATATAATAAAAATTATCAAAATAATAAATGAATAAATTTTTTTTATCCCCAAACTTACATAAATCTGTGCCTGCCAACTGTCAGAGGCATCCGCCTCTGGCGGAAGGCAGGTCAGCCTCAGGCTGATAATTTGTATCCAATAATCTGTGTTCTAAAAATAAATCGGCTCCTTATATTCACCATACACTTCTTTTAATACTTTTGTAATTTCTCCAACAGTAGCATACTGCTTAACTGCCTCAATTACAGATGGCATAAGGTTTGAATTATTCTGTGCATCTTTTTTGACCTTCTCAAGGCATTTTTTCACTTTTTGGGAATCCCGTTCATCCTTTATTTTTTTCAGCTTATTAATTTGTTTCTTTGCATTTTCTTCGTTGTAGGGATGAAATTCAATGGTTTTTGCTTCTTCTTCTTTTTTGTAGCAATTAACTCCTACTTTAAGTATATCGCCTTGCTGAATAGCTTTTTCTCTTTCATAAGCTTGCTTTGAAATAGATTTCTGGATTTCACCTGATGCAATAGCTTTTACAATTCCACCGTGCTTATCTACTTCTTTGATTTGCTGCCTTATTGCATTTTCCATCTTATTTGTAAGTGCTTCTACATAATAAGACCCACCTAAAGGGTCCACCGTATCGCAAATACCCATTTCATGAATTAGTATCTGCAGGGTTCGTAAAGAAATTTCAGCAGCTTTTTCCGTCGGTATTGTATATGCTTCATCATAAGAGCATAAGGCAATTGTCTGAGTTCCTGAAAGAGCACTTATAAGAGCATAATAAGCACTTCTAATAATATTGTTCTCGGGTTGTTCTTTTGTTAAACCGCCGCCGCCGCCGCCCGCTATCATCCTCATCCAGCCGGATTTATCATCAAGTGCATGATATTGCTCTTTTATAATTTTTGCCCACAGTCGTCTGGCTCCTCTGAATTTTGCAATCTGCTCAAAAAAGTTCCCATGTATATCAAAGTTGAATGAAAGACGTGAAGCAAAATCGTCAATAGTTATACCACGTTTTAAAGTTTCATCAATATATGCTTTTGCAATGCAAAATGCGTAAGCCATTTCCTGAACGGGATTTGCTCCTGATTCACGGATATGATATCCGCAAACACTCACCGGGCTATATTTGGGAACTTCATTAGCACAATATTCAATGCTGTCAATAACTAATTTTACTGATTGAGCAACTGGGAAAATCCATGTACCTCGTCCTATAAACTCTTTTAAAATATCATTCTGTGCTGTTCCCCTCAGATTTTTTATGTCAAAGCCATATTTCTGAGCCATAGCAAAATACATTGCTATCAGGGTTATAGCTGAGCCATTAATAGTTAAGGATACAGTTATCTTATCAAGGTCAATTCCCTTAAAAACCTCTTCAAAATCAGCCAGTGTATCAACTGACATTCCAACACGACCTATTTCGCCTGTTGCACGAGGGTCATCTGAATCAAGTCCGGTTTGAGTAGGCAGGTCAAAAGCAACATTCAGCCCGGTTTGTCCGTTTTCTATCAGATATAAAAATCGCTTATGCGTCTCTTCAGGAGTGCCAAAACCGGCGTATTGCCGGATAGTGAATGGACGTTTGCGATACATCAATGAATGAATACCTCTTGTAAACGGATATTCCCCGGGCTTGCCAATATCATTTATTAAATCGGTTTGTTCAATATCCTGATGTGTGTAAAGAGGATTTACTTCAATACCCGATTCTAAGAAAACTTTTTTGCTCATAAAAAAAATCTTTTTACAAAAGTATAAAATTTTCATTAATCTATATGAAAAATTCTTTTATCTTTTACCTTTGTTTTTTATTATTAGCCTAAATAATTTTATACTTAAATTATAATTTTGTTTTTTTAGCAAAGTTTTTAAAAAAAATGAAAATTTATATCACATTCATATTATTATTTTTAACTGTTTATCAGAGTAAGTCTCAAAATTCTGATTTTCTTATTAGAAAAGATTTAAAACAATATAGAAATTTATATAAACTTGATTATACTACAAAAAATGTTAGTATAATCTATAAAACAGAGAAATCATTTATATCAAAAATAAAGATTTCACCTAATAATAAATTCATTAGTTTGATTGAAATAGAAGAAGGAACATTAAAAAAAGAAAATGAGTGGGTTTATTCATATGATATACCACCTAAAAATAGCTTGACAATATTAGATCCTCTAGGTAATATTTTTATGAATATTAACGATGATGTTAGAAAATACGTATGGAGCCCTGATGGTATGCAAATTGCATATATAACAGGTACATACTACGAGGGGGGTATAGGTTTTATGCCTACTGGTATTTATATTTTAAACCTTTTAACTAAAGAAAAAACTAAAATAGAAAATGTTACTTATCCTCGTGACCTACATTGGTTAAAAACTGATTACGAAAATTCTATTTACATTAAAGCTATTACCCAGGAACCTGCAAAATGTATATTGAAGTATAACATTAGAAAAAAACGTTTGGAAATAACTCATGTAAAGGGAATACATTTTTCCCCTGACGGTAAATATTATATTATGTATCCTTATGAAACAATTGATGGAGGAATATGTGATCATCCTCCAAAACAGGGAACAACGTGTTTTAGAGTATTTTCTGGTAAAACCAATCAAGTTATTTCAGAGTTTTCTTCTAAATCAATGGGTACAACTGTAGGATGGGTTTATGGTCAAGGGCATTTTTTAATGTTTACTAAACAAGAATTTAACTATTATACAAAAACAGCTACTCGTGGCAACAAATCATATACTGCTAAATTAAAAAAAGGAGTTAAAAAAGCAGAAAATTTTATTTATGATGTAGAGATTAAAAAATTAGTTCAGCAATTTGAGGGTAAGGTTACTACTCCGGATATGTGGGGAGAATGGATAGGAACTAAAGATTTTTTAGTAGTAGAACAGCTTGAACAAAGCAATCAAAAAACAACTAACAAAGAAAATGAAATTATTATTAAAAAGATACCTGTTAAATATAGAGTTAGATAAAATTATTTTAAAAAAATGATTTCATTTCAATTTTGTTTGTAGCTTTAGCTACGCTAGGAATAATTAAGATTAGTTATGTCCGATTTCAAAAAAATAATAAATGCCCCTGCAAATAGCAAATTTATTTTACAGGGAAATACTGCTTTTGCTCTTGGTATAATTCATGCAGGTTATCATACTGCCAATGGTTATCCGGGAACTCCAAGCACCGAGGTAATAGATAAATCCTTAGCTTATGCACAGGATAAAATTCTGGTAGGCTGGTCAGTTAACGAGGCAGTTGCTGTTGGTGTTACTATTGGGCATGCCATTGCCGGTTATGATTCTGTTGTTACAATGAAAATACCGGGAGTTTTTCAGGCAGGCGATGCTATATCAACATCAGCTTTTTATACTGCCCAGGCAGGTGCATTTGTTATATATGCTGCTACTGATTACGTTCCTTCAAGCACTCAGCATGTGATAGATTCCAGATATTTTTTTGCTTCTGTGCGGCTTCCCGTTTTAGAACCCCGTAATCACCAGGAAATGTATGAAATTGCCTGGATTGCAGCAGATATAAGCAAAAAATTTAATACTCCTGTTATAGTATTAGCTTCGGGCATACTTGCTCATTCCGAAGGATTAGTTATAACAAAAAGAGCAAGAACTATTACACCAAAAGCACTTCCCGATAATTTGAATGAATGGATGACCTTACCAAATATAGCAAGGGCAAATTATAATAAAGCTACACAAGAAAGAATCCCTGCAATTCAAAACTGGATAGAATCCACGAATCTAATAAGCGAAACTAAAGGTAGTGAGGACTGGGGAATAATTGTTAGCGGAGAAAGTGATATTATTGTAAGAGAAGCATTAAAAGTAGCTGGGCTAAATCCTTCAATACTTTCACTTGCTGTAACAAATCCTATTCCCAAAAAATCAATAAAAAGTTTTGCAGAAAAAATCAAGGATAAGCTGTTTGTAATAGAAGATGGTGATAAGTTTTTAGAAGAAAAGATCAGATTACAAGATATTCATAAAGTAATTGGCAAGGATGATTTTAGCGTAATAACAGACTGGTCACCCGAAGCAGTTTTAGATTTTCTGTCAAAATATATTAAGATAAACTATAAGACTAAAAAAAAGAAAATAAATATAAAACATATATTAAGACCCCCGTCAATTTGCCCGGGTTGTCCATACAGAGCTTTTGGTCTTGTGGTTGGTAAATTAAAACGACAAAAAAAAGTCTATGCTTCATTTGGTGATATTGGCTGCTCAACATTGTTATATTATTTGAATTCTCTGGATACTGTTTTATGTATGGGTGCATCAGATTCTATGAGGCAGGGATTTGTAATGTCAAGACCTGAAATGGCAAACAGAGTTATTAGCATAATTGGAGATTCTACAGAATGTCATTCAGGACTGGACTCAACCAGGAATGCAGTATTCAGAAATGTACCGGGAGTTAAAGTAATATTGGATAACAGAATTACAGCAATGACAGGTGGTCAGCCAGCACCAAGCTCTGAAGTAAACTTAGAAGGTCAATATCATAAATTTAATTTAAGAAAAGCTATTGAAGCAGAAGGAGGGAGAACAGTTGTTATTGATGCCTATAACTTAAAGGAAATTGAGAAAGAACTGAAAAAAGCACTTGAATTATCGGAAAAGGGTAATTTTTCAACTTTAATTATAGAAGGATTATGTATTCATGAGATAGAAAATAAAAAGAAAATAAGAAAAATAGAAATTGATTATGCTCAATGCAAAAATTGCGGATTGTGTGATATTTGTCCCGGGATAGAATTGGATTCGGAAAAAACTCCCCATTTTACAAATTTATGCACAAATTGTGGTTCAAATAAGCCGATTTGTATGCAACGCTGTAATCTTGAAGCAATTAATTATATTAAAGAAGAACATAAATCAGAGACGAGGCATGTAGAGACGTTGCATGCAACGTCTCTACCCTCATCTCTACTACCTGAATTAAAACCTATAAAGGATGTTCAAATTAAAAAAAAAATGCTCCCTGAATCATTAAGGGTTGCAATAAGAGGAATAGGCGGGCAGGGTAATTTATTTTTTGGCAAAGTGCTTTCTGAAGTTGCATTACGAACTCCTTATGCAGAAACTCATATTGTAAAAGGTGATACTCACGGAATGGCTCAGCTTGGCGGTCCGGTAATATCTACTTTTAGCTGTGGTAAAGTATATTCTTCCGTGCTTGCTCCGAATTCTGCTGATGTTTTAGTTGTTATGGAAGTCAGTGAAGTTTTAAGAGCCGGATTTTTAGACTTTCTAAAACCCGAAGGCACGATAATTATTAATAATTTTATTGCCTTACCTGTAAATATTAAAAAAGAGGATTATCCTGATTTAAAGGATATTGAAGAATATCTTAAAGAATATAATGTAATAAAAATTTCGGCAAACAAAATAGCTTATGAACTTGGTGATAAATCCGGGAAAAGTGCAAATGTAGTTGTTCTTGGGTTGTTGTCGTCAATAAAGCCGTTTAACTTAATTCCTGAAGAAATTTGGCTGTCCGGCTTAATGTCAATATCCGGAGATGATTTTATTAAATCAGCAAATGTATTGGCGTTTAAGAAAGGAAGGAACTTGGGTAATTGATTATTGTGACTTTGTTCAAATTCACAGGGTGTATCGTCTCAATAATTAATGGTAAATTCTATATGTACGACTGCACGAAAGCATGAAGGCACGATTGCACGATAGCTTGACTGCGAGGTTGCTCCACTGCACAATTATACGACTGCACGATTGCGAGATTACAAGATTGCACGATTTGATGATTGTATTGCACATTTATATATACCATAATATCGTGCTTTCTTGCTATCGTGCTATCGTGATATCATTA
>SDBV01006296.1_pt1 | contig 16500 bp, 13 predicted proteins | sample 2277081 | NCBI WGS metagenome assembly SDBV01 (sample SAMN10402039, study PRJNA504765) | marine sediment metagenome | isolation source: marine sediment core GS10_PC15, 223 cmbsf | place: Arctic Ocean: Southern Knipovich Ridge | collected 2010
CGTCGGTGCTTTGCCGGTCTCGGGATCTTTGTACTCCTGGTAGTGTCTCAGCAGATTGTCAAAACCCCTCTTCGCAAGTTTTTCGGCAATGAGCCAGGGTATCTCGGTTTCATCGATTTTGACGTCCCACACCGGCTCGATCACAGGCTCCAGGAGTGTGACGTGGCGATAGCCGTTGGCGAAGGATTTGACATAACCCCACTTTTCAAACATGTGATGCACAGAGGGGAGCACTATGTCTGAAAAATGCGTAAACTCGGAGGCATTGGTCGTAATGTGAACAACGAAAGGTATCATGCTCAGCGCTTTTTCCCACCTGTAGGTCTGAGGACATGAGAACGCAAAGTTGTTCATGTAGGCGATGGCAACCTTGATCTCGTTGGGGTCGCGGGTCAGGATGCCGTTGGCGGCATTATTGGTCACAACCGCGCTGCCCGGTTTTCCTTCTTTTATGCAGGGGAAGTCCTTGGTCCCGCGATGGTCAATCTTCTTGTGCGCCTTTCCGGCCTTGGCGATATCATCTATAAAGGCGTCCGGGGCGGGGAACTTAATGGTGTATTCCTTGTTGGCCTTGAGAGTGCCGCCAACGTTGTCTACCGAACCGACGAGCCCGTTCAGCGCGTGTGCCGCCATGGAACTATATGCGCCTCTAACCTGCATAGCCGGTCCGCCACCTACCCAGCAGATGGCACGGGGAGCTGCATCGCCAAATGCCGCGGCAACTCTGATAATCTGCTCTGCAGGCAAACCGGTTTTCTTTGCAGCCCACTCAGGAGTCTTGTCTTTCAGTTCGAGATTCCACCATTTCACCACACCGCTGGTATGCTTTTCTTCGAAACTCTCTTCGTCGACCTTCTGACCGGGAATGAATTTGTTCACACCGTCTGTGAAATCTCCGACAAAATCCTTGTACCACAATCCTTCAGAAAGAAGTATGTGGGCAATCGCAACCGCAAGGGCGCCGTCCTGTCCCGGTGCGATGGGCAGCCAGTCGCCGGCTTTGGCTGCCGAAGCGGAGAATCTGGGATCAATGACGGCTACGTTAGCACGGTCCAGGGTATCTCCCCAGGCGCTGAGATAGTATGAAACCTGCCTGTTCGCCGAGAGCGGATCCGCTCCCCAGAGAATTATATAGCGGGTGTTCAACACGTCGTATTGTCGATAGCTCCATTCGCCCTCGGTGTAATAAGGACCGAATTTTTCAGCTTCTGCACAAATTGCACTATGTGAAATATTATTAGGTGAGCCGATTATCTTGGTCATGCGGTCATAGAGAATATCGCGCATGTATGAGTACCGTCCTCGCATGAGCATGTATTTGTATGTTTCGTTATTCTTGCGCAGATCCATGATCTTGTCGGCTATGGTATCCAGGGCCTCGTCCCATGAAATGGGTACAAACTTCGGGTCTTCGTTCCTTCCCTTCTTCGGGTTCGTTCTCTTCATAGGAGTTTTCACACGATCAGGATCATAGACCTGCTGAAGACTCATGTGGCAACGTGCGCAGCAGTTTCCAAGATTTACCATGGAATTGGGGTTTCCTCTGACCTTAACCGCTCGGCCGTCAACTACATATACCTGAACCGAACACCATGAGGTACAGCCTTGGCAGGTCGTGGATTTCCACTGGCCGCCGCCTTGGCCTTGTGCCGCTTTGCCGGTCTGGGCAAAAGCCTTCAGGGTCGGCTTAAAAGCAGAGCCAAGAGCAACCGCAGCCGCCGCAACGGTTGCGGATTTCATGAAGTCCTTACGGGTCGTCTTATTATCACACTCTTGCATTCCAAATCCCTTCCTTGTGCGTCATATCAAAAGATGCCACAATTCTTAGAAACAATTCTACACACTCCCCTTGGTGCTTCCATAGCTTCCCGGATTGAAGTCTCTGATATAGAAAACTTTCGGCTCGGTTCCAAGATTCTCTTTCAGCCTGAACGGACGATACTTGGCCAGCAGCTTACTGGCTTCGCTGGTGGGATCGTTGAGGTCCCCCATAACTCTGGCGTTGGCGGGGCAGGACAGCACACAATGGGGCAGCAGGCCCTTCGTGACCCTGTGATCGCACAGAGTGCATTTTTCTACGATGCCTTTGTATCTCAACCCCGAACCGGGTGTGGATTTCTCCCTGGCGTCGTTGTAATTGGGAATGACATTGCCGCCGACTTTTTCAGTAACTTCTTTTGGTGAAGAAGTGCACCCCTCGATCAAAGCGTCGCCGGTCTTCCAATGGAAATGGTGGTCTTTGCTAACAAAAGAAATAACACCATAGGGACACATGACTATGCAGGTCCTGCATCCGATGCACTTTTTCGGGGTGTGCATGGTAATGTTACCGTATCCTTTATGCATCGCTTTAGTGGGGCAGCCCCTTACACATGGCGCATTCTCACAGTGATTACATAGTGTGGGCAGGAACTCGAATCTGACATTAGGGAACTTGCCTGCCGTTTTCGTTATCCTGCTCGCCCAGGCCACACCCCTCTGGACATTGTTTTCACTCTTACAGGAAATGATGCACCCCCCGCACCCCGTACATCTCTGAAGGTCTATAACCATCGCAATCCTTTTGTCTTTCGATCCTGACGCTGAAGCCGTATTGGCGACTGCCAGAGCCGCTACTCCTGCACCGCCGGCCTTCAGGAAGTTTCTTCTCGAGACCTTGTTCTCCGGCGGTATTTGACCCTTTTGTTCAAAAGAACTCATTTGTCGCCTCCTTAGCTTGGCTAAATTAGCTGTCCGCCAACTACCACCATGAAACGCATCGTGAATATCCCGACTAATATTAATATCGATGCAATGATCTGCAAAAAGGCGTTTGGTTTTGCCCTTAGCAGTATTGCCGCCGGGACAACCGCCCCGAGGATAACCTCAACTCCAACGAAAAGGACGCCGATCCCGCCGGAGGCCAGGGACCGGGCAGCCGCAATGGATTCTGTGCCCCCGTTAACGAGCATCACAACTTCCGTAAGAACCAGGCAGATCTCAACTATGACCAACCATGCGACAAGTCTGCCGAGTCTGTAAACAAGATTCGTGTTCCGGCCGGTTGCCGAGAATATTATTACAAGAGCAATGCCGGAAATAACCGCTCCATTGACAAACAATGTCGGCAGCAGGGCTGAATGCCAGAGTAGTTTGTCAGGGGCCCGGGCTATGTGAACAGCAGTATACGTGGCAGTAAACAAGGCAAAGAACAATCCCAAACAGCCAACTATTTTTGCAGCGTTTTCTTTAGCTTTGAACAAAAGAACGGTGTAGATCAAAGTCAGCAAACCAAAGGCATTGAGAAACCACACTCCCCAGGAAAGCATACTATGCGAATTAAAAGCGATAAAGACCCGCCAGGCCCTGTCCGGGCGACCAAGATGGATGAGCAGGAAGAACATTCCTGCCGCCAACGCAAACAGCGACAAAACCGCACTTCTTTTAGCTAATGGTTTAAACTCTTGCTTCCACCAGTAGTTTGCCACCACAGAAAACATGTACGCGCCCGCACTTACACCGCCTAAAAAGAAATATGCTACAATCATCCAGTCATAAGCCAAGTGTGCAACTGCGCCTTGTTCGGGCATCATTAACTCCTTTCCAATCTAAGCCTTTCGCGCCCTGGCCAAGACAACCAGGTCAACGCTACTCTTTTCTTTGGGCTTGGTGTTTGAATTCCTGCTTACAGTAGTTTTCCGGGCAGGAACCGCTATGCGTAATCTCGACGTTCCAGCGTGGGCGTCTTTAATTTTATATCAGGGCCAGCCCTTACCTGTGCAAATCCCATGCCAATAGCTTCCGAAACCTGCCCAAATCAACGTAAGTGCCGCTATGGCCGATAGTTAGCGATGCAAGAGAATACGAAACGTATTGCAGGAATTAACCGAAGTTGGTTGTTGCGATGGAATTTGGTCAGCGAGGACTGTCCAGTTTTGACGTTTTGTGTTGAGCAACGTTGCCTTGCCACGATTGCCATATGCCTTGGCAAGGGTCCCCGGAACCAGATGACACCCTGTTATCAGTACTGATATGGCCAACATGTCAGCGATGGCAGGAATACTGCATGGACATTAGTCGATTTAAGGTGTACGGGAGTTTTTGCAGGAAATAACCGACACCCGTCGCCGTGTCGGAATTTGGTCAGGGAGAGGCAACGTCGATTTTTGATATCTTATATTAATTTTTGAGTAAGACGGGACACTTACGTTGGCGGCGCTGGATACTTATGGTTGTGGATAAACGCTTCGACAGGACACTTGCCTTCGTTGCTGCATTTGCAGCATGCTTTATCCGTTACTATTTTGTGGCATTTAGGGCAAATCCACGCCACCTCCGCATCTTCAGGAATCTTGCAACAACCCGGCGAATCCTTATCGAGACCGCACTTGGGGCATTTGGGCTGATCGGGCTTGCAGCACAGGTCGCCACCCTTTATCTGCCCGCACTTGAGGCAAAGGAGGCTGGCTGTTGTTTTAGCAGATTCCTTCTTGTTGCTGTTTGCTTTACCGGGTCTTTCGCAGCCGTTGCCGCATAGAAACGCTCCAAGAAAGGCAGCCATTATCAGGGCCCGCAAATATCTCCTGGGCATACTCGCAGTGCATTGTTCACTCATATCAATCTCCTTTCCAAATCTTCATTCTGCAATCTTACCACATTGCCTGTATATCCCTGGAAGTTCATCTACCGTCATTCCGAAGAGCGAGTTGGGAATTGGTATTGGGTTGTGGATGAGGCGGAAGCACCATTGTATCAGTCCTCCCTCGGGGGCAAACCTTTTGCGGCAGAGTTTACACCAAGAAGTTTGTCGGTTACTCGACGCAGGAATACCGGGTCGACCGGTTTTTCGAGGTAGACATCGGGCTCGATACCGAGGAAGTCGTAAATTTCCTGACTGGAGAAAGTAATGCCAAGCCGTCTGCCAACACCGGTGAGCATAATGACGGGGATGTCTTTGGTGTTGGGGTCCTCTTTGAGGTCCCGCAGGGTATAAAACCCGGGCTGACGGGGCATGTATACATCGAGTATGATTAAGTCAGGAGGGTCCTGGCGTATGCATGACAGGCCGATCAGCCCGTCGTCTGCGCCTGCAACCTCATACTTCTCCGAGGCAAGTGCAGTACGCACAAATGCCACAGCACTCTGGTCGTCATCGACGACAAGTACTTTTTTTTTGGGTTGTCTGTTGATGTGTCCGGCTCCAGAAATCAGGTTTGGAGTATTCGTCCTTACTGCATCAGACTATTGTGCCGGTCACACGTTGCAACCGAGTCACATAAGACGGCAGTTTGAGCAGCTTTCACCTGTTCGGCATCGGAAAGGACGAGCGATTTTGTCAGCGCAGCCATTTCCCGATAAAAATCGCTGGTGGAAGCCTGCAACACCCGTTGGCAGAATTGAGGAATCCACATGCAGAGATGTTCACGGAGAAACTGTTCCTGCAGCCTGAGGCATTGGGACAGTTGCTTATCAGTATTCTCTGTCTCGGTCAAAAGATATGAGCCCCATAGCTTCGCCTCATAATCTGTCAGGCGCTGCATCAATTCAAGCTCAATTGCGATGTGGTCCGGTATGCTGTCCCAGTCGTTCGAGATGGAAAGTCCTGTTGCTTCGATGAAGCGTTTTACCCACACAGTCGAATCGCCCCAGAGTCGCCGCTCGTCGCTCATGTGCACCGAGGCATAGAGCGAGACGTGTGGGCCTGGGCCGATGAATGTCTGCGTGTACCGGCCGCGCAGAAGCTCCGTCACTGATTCAAGGTCTCCGGCCAGTTCCTGCGCCGCATTGCAGTCGAACTGCCCCAAAGACTTTGACAGTGACGGGGATCTGAACTGAGCTACAACTTCCGACGTAAGGACGTCCCGGAAAACAAGTGCGCACAGGGCATAGCAATTACTGCGGCTAACCGCCTGGATGCGCCACTGCTCTGCTGACATCGGGGCAGCGTCAGTGTTCTCTTTATTCCGGTCAATCATGCTTTTGTTACCTTCACAACAGTATCCATCCACCGTTGGCCGCCGCCGATGGGATCACCCGAGTTGGGAATAATCCAATTCACATGTACCCCGCTGCCGTCGCGCCAAAATTTCCGACCGTTGTCAGCGGCGCCCTTTCCCCACCACTTGTTGTGGCAGTCAGGCTCACACTCATGGTTGTAAAGTTCCTTGCAGTCTTTGCCGGAGGCATATGCACCCCACGCCCAGTGTCCACAGTGGTGTGAAATCGCTATTGTCCCGGGAACAATACTCTCGGTTATGCGAGCTTTCGTGATGATTTCACCTACCGATGACTTGACTTTGATCAAATCGCCATCTGCGATTCCTCGCTCGGCGGCAATGTCGGGGTGTATCCATGCGGGATTCTCATGGTAAATTTCTGTCAGCCATCTGCAGTTTTGACTCCGAGAGTGGGTCTGGACGGCAACCTTAAACGTAGTAAGGATCAGGTCGTCCGGTGTCATTTTCTCGTGTTCAGGAATCGGCATCCACGCAGGTACGGCATCAAAACCCTTGTCGGCCAATGCTTTCGAGCGAATCTCGTACAGGCCAGTCTTCCATCGGTGCTTGTCTGGTGGGAAACCCTTTCGTGCTTCTCCGTCACCGCATAGCTGCGCGACGTATTGGCTGGCTGCGTGTTTTGCGTCAAGAGAGGAATAGTCTTTATCCTCAGGGCCCTTCTTGTAGTAGACTCCTGTCGCCTCGTCCAGGGTTGCATCTCTAACGTCCATCATTTCAGCGTGGGAATGGCAAATCCGTTCGGCATTTTTATCGTACCAGGCGCCGTGCTTTTTCATATACTCAAACCCCCCGGCTTTTTTAATGTCCGGAGTGTTTTCACAACAGTTTCTGACGAACTCTTCTGCTGAGTTAAAGCCGAGGTCAAAGTCAAGCCGCTTTGCAATGTCGCAGACTACATCACAGAAATTGCGTGCTTGGCCCAATGGTTTAACCATCGGCTGACGGATGTAATATTCCTTGACCTGACTTGGGCAGACCATGTCATCGGCAGTCCAACGCTCGAGGTAAGTTGCATCGGGAAGCACCAAATCGGCAAGCTCAGTGCTCTCTGAAAGTGATACGTCAACAGCTACTATAAACGGCATCTTCTTTTCGTCCTTCATCAGGTCAATATTGGCTTGTATTTCGCCATTGACGTAGACAGGATTGTAGCAATAGATCATGTAGATATCAGGACGTTCGGGCCCCTTGTCGATCATATGTAAAACCTGGTGCGATGCATGATGAGTCGGATACGCATAGGCACCCTTTTCACCGTCAACGATATGGAGTTTCTCGGTCTTAGTCTTCGGTGCGGGAAATGTATATTTCCATTTCGCGCCCACAGCTCGACCGCGCCCACCGTGACAATCGATATTACCGTTAATGGCCTCGAGCATCATTATCGCACGTTCTGTCTGAACGCCGTTATAATGCATGACCGCACCTCGATAGCTGATACACACGCTTGGTTTGGCCCGGCCATAAGCAAGAGCGATGGCTATGATTTTATCCGCAGGCACACCGCTGATATCTTGCGCCCAGATCGGCGTATACTGAGCCAAATGACTCTTTAGTTCATCAACGGTTACATTTGTGTAGGTTTCGATGAACTCCCTGTCAACGATGCCGTTCTGCAGAAGCACATTGCACATGGCCAGGACTACCGCCAGATCCGTTCCGGGTATGATTGGAATCCATTCTGTGGACTTGGCCGCCGTGTTCGAGAGACGTACATCAAATGTGTACATCGGCACGCCCTTTGCCATTGCTGCAATACACCGCTGTGCCTCCGGCACGTGATTAGTATGACATTCCAGGACGTTACTACCGAAGTTGAGAATGAATTTAGTGTTATCAAAGTCCCAGTTGTCGTAATGGCTTCCCCAAGTAAGCTCCTGAGCGGTCCACTTGGCGGACTCGCAAATGCCGGTGTGGTTGCCGACAGTGCCTGTGCCATAGGCGGTGAGAAAGAAGTCCTTAATGATCTTGCCGTCGCTGCCCTTCATTCGGCCGTAGTGGAACATGAACTTCTCCGGGTGTCCCTCATCGCGGAGGGTCTTTAGCCCCTTGACCTTGCGTCCGGCTATCTCGCCTCCGTTGATGAGCAGATCCAGCGCATCGTCCCAGGAGATCTTTTGCCACTTTCCTTCCCCGCGCTTACCCACGCGTTTGAGGGGGAAAAAAAGTCGATCAGGGTTGTAGATGACATTGACCCCGGCTTGGCCGCGGGCGCAAAGCTTGCCATTAGTGCGAGGCAGCTCCGGATTACCCTCGATTTTGACGAGACGCCCATCCTCTACATACCCGATAATCCCATCTCGCGTAACACACTGCCAGCACGCCGAGGGGATGGCCTTACGCTCTTTGCCCGTCTGGGGCGAAAAGTCCCTGCCCCCTTCAGCAAATTTGATGCTGCCGACAAGGGTTGCTCCGGTACTCAATCCGACGGAGGCAAGTCCTGCACCGGCCGTACCGAGCTTCAGGAGATTTCGTCGTGTCATATTTGACATGTTTCTTATCCTTTCACAATTAATTGGGCGATTAGCTCAACGGCAGAGCCTGTCCGCCCATCACAATAACATAACGCATAGCCAGGGTTCCGGCCAAAACCAGAACTGCAGCTACTACTTGCATACCACGACTTTCCCGCTTCGTCACTAAAACCAGAAGAGGGATAACCAGGCCGACAATGAGATAGACCCAGATGAACAGAAAACCATAACTGCCGGAAAAAATAACCTTAGCAGTGGCTGCTTTTTCACCACTACTCCACACAAGGGTCAGTATCTCTGTCAGGGCCAGAACCAGATCCACACCGACCACGACAGCAAAAACACTGGAAAGTACACGAATTTGGTCTCTATCGGCCAAGCTTGAAAGAAGCAGCACCACTGCCAAACCGGAGGCAATGGCAGAAGCCAAGAAGATTACAGGCACCAATGCCGAGTTCCATAGTACATGCCCGTGCATCTGATATAAAAGCATACCGGAGTAAAATCCCACTGCCAAGGCAAATACAAATCCAAGGCACGCCAATGGCCGAACTTTTTCAGCCTTACCTGTAACCAGCAAAAACGCGTATATAACTGAGATAGCCAGGAATATGTTAATTACCCACACTCCCCAGGAAGCGACACTGGAGGGATTGAAGTACAGAAACATGTTCAGGAATCGCAAAGGCTGGCCTAACTCGATAACCAGACACAGCAATCCCGGCATAAGTAAGAGCGGGGCGGCGATGGCGGCGGTTTTTTCGATTCCGGCATACTTTCCGCCGCCGAAAAGCCGCAAACCCGCGGCAGTCAAAAAACTGCCTGCGCCCAAGCCGCTTAGAAAGAAGTAGATTACGATAAGAACACCCATGGCCTCATGGTGTTCGACATTGTAAAAAATTGTTTGGTCCATTTCAGACCTCCTTTCGAATGCGACCCGCCAGACCTGAGTCGGAAGCGATATAAAAAACGCGGGGCTCGGTTCCAAGTTCCGGTTTGAGTTGTTGAATGGATTCTCTTGCAACAAGTTTTGCAATCTCGCTGGTCGGGTCGTTCAAGTCACCGAAGATTCGTGCCGTGCCCTGGCAGGTATTGACACACGAGGGCACAACGCCATGGTCAATGCGATGGTCGCAGAAAGTACACTTGCCGACGATTTTTTTGTCCGGATGAAGGAAACGCGCATCATATGGACAAGCTGACATACAGAGCTTGCAGCCGATACATCGACCCTCATTAACCAGGACAACACCATCGTCGCGCTGGTACGATGATTTTGTTGGACACGCCTCCACACAAGCGGGGTGTTCGCAGTGGTTGCACAGGCGCGGCAGGAAATGCCGCTGTGTATTCGGAAACTTTCCGCGCTCTGTTTGCTTCACCCACGATCGCCACACACCCAGTGGTACATTGTTTTCACTTTTGCACGCTACCGAGCAGGCTTGGCAACCGACACACTTACGCAGATCAATTACCATGGCATAGCGCTTGTTGCTCGATGGTTTGTCGGCGGCAAGTGCGGCACCCACACCTGCATAGCCGGCCAACGCACCTACGGCGCCCGCTTTCAGCATTTCACGTCGCTGAAACGAACGCTCATTTTTTGGAACGCCCTGTTCCGTTTGATTTTCCTTTCTTCCTTTCATTTCCATTACCTTTCAATCAATGGTATTCAATTAACTGTTCTATATCCTGCAATCTGTCAGACAGATGCTTTTGCAGCAGGCTTAGAAATCTGTTTTTGACACGAAACGCCCTCGCAATGGAACCATATATCCTGACCTTGCCGGAAAAGAATGCAGCATCTGCATCCATTTGACCGGATAGAATCGCCCAAAGAACCTGTTCGGTGGCCCAAATCTTGAAAGTACAGGATTCGCTGGAGCCGGGACTCACTCGCACACGCTGCTCATCAAGAAATACCGTAAACTCCCGCCCAGTATCTGTGGCGCTAAAAACAATGCTGACACGCTTGAACCCGGCGATCCGATTCATGAATTTCGGGTCGCGACTAATGTCTTCGATCAGTTGGCTCACTCGCCAAATGATCTCATCGTTCGACAGAGACCCGGAAAATTCCTCCGAGGCGCCGGTGTCGCAGAGGCTCCGGGCAAATGTTCTCTCACTTTGCTTTTCGGATTGTACGCAGGACAATGCCTGACTTCCTGCACCCCGAACCTCCATGTTTGGTGATTCATAAACCCACCCCGCCTTTCCTGAGAACCAACCGTTGCACAGGCCGGTCGTGGAAATACTCCTGAGTTCTTCGGCTGCGTCAGCAGCACATTTGCGATGGTCCAGTACAGCACGGTAGATGTTCACAATTTGTGCGGTATGGTCCCATTGGGGCAGAATTCGCACGGTATCGACACCGGCATGGTTCAGTTGAGGAAGATACTCTACCAGACAGTACGTCGCAGCGGAAAGTGTCTGCCGCCCTTCGATGCGAAACAGCGGCTTGCCTTGCGCTTCCAGCACCATCCCATCGGGATAATGTCGGCAGAGTTTGTCGCACCCCTGGTCGGTACGTCCGAGCGAGCAAGCGGTCCGACAATTGCGCGAGACTGCAATTGGCACGTGACCGTGGACGATGCATTCCGTGACGGCCTTGCACCGCCTGGAAATGGAAACAACCGATTGAAAGTTAAGTTCACAGGGCAATACCACTCTCTCTGCCCCATGCCGTACCAGGATATCGGCAGCGGCGAGGTTGTACACGTTGAGAAACATGCCGGCAACAGCCCGGTAACGCCGGGCCAAGCCAAGGAATGCAGGGCTGTTAATCTCTATACTCTGCACCCTTTCAGCGAGATCTTTGAAGGCAGAGTACTGTCTTTCATCTGTAACCAGGATAGGTGAGGATGCATATACGTGCTTACCCGCCTCAGTAAGCTTATCGCAGAGTTCACCCAAAAAAACCTGTGAAAAATACGAACGGTCTAAACACGTGGTTTCCCCCAGGTATACATAGTCCACTGGACTTCGAGCCAATTCTTCACAGAGCTTCTCAACTCTGTCTTTTCCCCAATAGGACGGGATGGGACCAACGGATATGTTCATGCCTCTACTTCCTCGAGTGCACCGAATGAGCTTACTGATCCTTCAAGAACTGACTCCAATATCTTATTCCCCCAGATCTGATGGTCAGTACCGTTCTCCCGCCCAAGAGAATCTATCGCCTTGCGCCAGACGTCAGTGACAAGCTGAACATATGCAAAAGACCTTTGTCTGCCTTCGATTTTCACGACGTCGACCCCTGCTGCGAATAGTTTTGGCAGCAGAGCCAATGCGTTAAGGCAGGACGGGTCCTGAAAGGCATACAGTTGGCGACCTGCTGCAGGGCTGTAGTATCTTCCCTTGCACGGCGTCGGATAGGTACGCCCCTCTGCGGCGGCAAAGTTGTTGATGGCAATGCCGCCAAGCTTGACCGTCGTAGAACCTTGTCCGGCATCCTCTTCAAATTGCACAAATTCCGCCGGTGCGCATGTTCCACGACTGAGAGCGCTGGTTCCGGTAATGAAGGACGACAGGCTGCACCTGCCGTCATAATTAGCGCACAGAACACCGAAGACTAATACCTCCAGGCACACATCCGTTTGGCGTCGCAGAACAGCGATTTGTTCCAGCGACAGAACTCTGGGAAGCACAACCCAGTCTACACCGAACTCCTCACGATAGAACCGAATAGCAGCAGCATCCGCAGCACCGGCGGCGCTGCTGAGGTGAATCTTCAGACGCGGGTGCTCGGTTCGGACATACTCAATTACGCCCAAATCCGTCACTATTACAGCGTCGGCATCCAGATCATCGGCATCATCCACAGCCCGGAAGCATTCATCAAGCAGGTCATCCACAGGATTTGTATTTATGGTTATATAGACTTTGGCGCCATGTTCGTGGGCATACTGAATGGCCTGGGCAGCTTCGTCGCGAGTAAAATTCAGTCCCGGTAGATTTCGAAGATTTGTCGGCGACTGAAATCCGATATAAACCGAGTCAGCACCGGCATCGACGGCGGCAATCAGCGATGATAAATTGCCGGCGGGTGCATTCAGTTGGAGCTTATGGTTGTTGCTCATGTGATCCTCCAACTACCGGCAATGTAAGTGAAAACGTCGTTCCCTTTCCCAGTTCACTTTCTACCCAGATTCTTCCGTCATGTGCGTGGAGAATCTGTTTGACGATTGACAATCCGAGCCCGGTACCTTCAACCGCCTCGGCCTTGACGTTGTCTGCACGGTAGAACTCCTCGAAAACATGGGGTAACGCCTCATCAGGAATCCCAACTCCGTTGTCGTGTATTCTTACCACGACTTCATCGGCAGTGTCGGATGCGCTGACTTCCACTCGCCCGCCCACAAGTGTGTATTTAACCGCATTGGTCAGAAGATTCCCAAAAACTTCCTGCACCGCCTCGGCGTTGCCGTAAACCATCGGCAACCCAACAGGCAGTTTCTGCTCTATTGTAAGATTCTTGTTTGTCACCTGCATCTGCAACTCTTGCATCACCTGGTTTATTATATTCGGTAAGTCGATCTTGGTTTTTGGAATTTCCCTGGCAGCCTTGATTCTGGAAAGGCTGAGCAGATCTTTTATCAGATGTCCGAGGTACTTGCTTTTACTCTCGGCCCGGCGGACCATGTCCATCGCCTTGTCGGAGCCCGGACTGATGAATCCCTGTGTCACCAACCCGAGACAACTTGTGATCATAGCGGCCGGTCCGGCCAGATCGTGCGCCACCCTCATCACATATTGCGATTTGATCCGGTCTTGTTCGGCAAGTGCCTCGTTTGCCCGGGACAGTTGCCTTTCCCTCTCTCGCAACCTCTGGACTATGGAAGTGGCGAGGAAGACGGCAACGCAAAGCGTTGTGATAGCTGCAAAGACGGTAACCGTAACGAATTTCCAGTTATTATAAAGCTCCAGGTCACCTGATAGCAGCCCTTCAACGTGGTGATGAGGCAATATACCAATGAATTCGGCTGTCGCGAGTACAGCTATGCAGACTGATGCCAACAGAATATGCAACTGGGCCTTGCGCCGCGGCAGCAGTATTGCCGCTATAATTGTATGAAACAGAAAGTAGGAGATAAACGGATTCTCAATACCTCCGCCAAAGTGCATCAGAACGGTAAGCACAAGAACGTCAATCGCCACTTGTACAGAAGCGAATCTGTCAGCAAGCTTTCCAACCGGGTGAAACTTGCGATTGAGAAGCAGGAAGCCTGCATTGTACAGGGCTATCAAAACACCGATAGACACAAACGGCCAGACTTCAAACTGCAAATGCAGGAGGAAGTGCCCGACGGTCACAAAAACCAGTACTCCTGCCGCTGCCAGCCATCGCAGCCGAACAAACCACGCTATTCTTGCGGCTGCCTCCTCCGGCATTAGCGGTGCATTGGGAAGTTTCACGCCATTCCCCTCTCATAGCTGGCCAACCACTCCACCAACTTCACTCTTTATCTGGAAGTGCTGCAGAACTTACCGATGACAGGCTTTTCGAACAGGTTGTCCCGTCGTGTGGCCTGTCATCCGGTTTTTCTATGTTAAGTTTCAGATATGCCGCGTGTACCTGGGCCTGAACCATCGCACCATGACCCAGCCATGAAACGACCGCAGGGGTCTGATACTGTCTGGGGTCAATACCATGAAATCTGAATATCCAACTTAAAACCAAACGGCCTAACCAATTACCTGTGATTAGTTTTGCGTGTGTTCCGGCCGGAACATCAGTTCGTAAATCGTATATCCAACACCGGCCACCAGGCGCTGTAACGCGCAAACACTCCCGAATTCCCCGGGCTGGGTCGTGCCAGTGATGTATGGAAAGAGTACTGACAACCAAATCAAATGTATTGTCGGAGAAAGGAAGGTTTTGCACATCTGCCCGAACTAACCGGACGCCTGGGTTGGTTTCAGCAGTCGTCGGCATAACATCTGTCGAAGCAGGATCTGCACATACCGTTGCGACTGGTTCGATCGATTGTTTTGCAATCTTGAGCATCTTTCGGCTCAAATCGCAACCTGTCAATTCCAAATCAGGATTCTGCCGGGCAATCTCAACGAGCAGGTGTCCCGGACCCGTTCCGACGTCCAGCACTCTCCCGGAGTTTAGTGAAGAAGCGACTTCCAAAGCCACTTTCCGATGGAATTGTCGAAGCCCGGGAGTCGCAACCCTGTCATAGAGAACAGCGACAGGTCCATGTATCGCTTGTGGTAAGAAAGTGCGAAATTTTCCCAGCCAACTCGTCACGGTTATCTTTGCCTTCCTTCTGCTTTAGAATTCTGCGGGTAAAGCCTGGATCTGTTCATAAGTGAATACGGGTCCGTCTCGGCACACGTACATCGGGCCGATGTTGCAACGACCGCACAGGCCGATGCCGCATTTCATTCGCATCTCGAGCGAAGTTATAATCTCGCCGGGCCCAAAGCCAAGCCTGGTCAATACCGGAAGCGTGTACTTGAGCATGATGGGAGGTCCGCACAAGAGAACAAGCGCATTTTCGGGGCTGGGGGCAACCTGCTCTACGACGGCCGGGACAAACCCCTCCTGCCCCTTCCAGTCCTGGTCGCCCTTATCCACGGTGATATGCGTTTGGATATCCTTTCTCGTCTCCCATTGCTTGAGTTCGTCTTTGTAAAGAAGTTCGCCGGGGCTTCGCGCGCCATAAACAAGTGTAAGGTCGGCGAACTTACCACGGTTGGCAACATGTAAAATGAACTGGATCGTAGAACGCAGAGTCGTGAACGCAAATCCGCCTCCGACAATTACCAGGTTCTTTCCCTCCATGCGTTCCATTGGAAAGCAATTGCCTAAAGGTCCCCTGACGCCTACACGATCGCCAACACGGCAATTGTGCAGCGCGTTTGTTACCAGTCCGTTCGGATAGCGTTTGACGGTGAACTCTATAAAGTCCTCGTCCATCGGTGACGAGGCAATGCCGATCGGACATTCACCGACACCAAAGATCGTAAGTTCGCCAAATTGGCCGCATTGAAAACGAAAACCTTTTGCTTCCTCTTCGTCACAGAACACCAGCCGGAAGGTCTTGAGGTCCTTAGCCTCGTTCTCGATGGTGATCTTGTCAATTCTTGTTAGAAACGGGCGATACGGGTTCTTCATAATCATATCAGTTCTTTGCCTGGCTCACAGGTACAGCCATGACTTTTTCCAAAAGTTGCCGAATATCGAGGTTGACCGGGCAGCAACGCACACAGCGTCCGCAGCCGACGCAACCGTTAACGCCGTGCCGCTCGGGATAGTAACTGAATTTGTGCATGATCTTCTGGCGAAGACGTGCCGAATTCATATCTCGCGGGTTATGACCTGAGACGTGCCTGGTGAACAGGGGGAACATGCAACAGTCCCAGCTTCGGACTTTTTTTGTTCCGGCAGCCGTTTTCTCATTCGTCAAGTCAAAACAGTAGCAGGTCGGACAGAGGTACGAACATGCGCCACACCCAAGACATTTGAGCGAAACTGTCTTCCAAATGTCTTCCTCAAAGCGGTCTTTCAAACAGGACTTGACGTCGTCAGCCAGCGACATGGATTGAATCCTGCCCCTTGCTTCTTTTGCCTGCTTGTCCCAATTACCCGAGTCCCCGGCGGAAAAGTACTTCTTGTACTTTGCCAGGAAATCTTTCCCCTTCTGAGTAATCCCCCTGGCCGACAGTGAGTCGCCCGCCTGTCTTAACAGGACGTCGGCGCCCTCCTCGCCGAAAGGGTCACCTCCGACTGCTGTGCAAAAGCAACTACTCACAGGCTGATTGCACGCCAATGCAACAATGACGGTATTCTGTCGTCGCGTTACGTAGAAGGGTTCTTTTACGTTCTCCCCGTCAAAGATTTGATCCAGCAGCGTAAGTGCCCGGCAGTCACACGGACGTATCCCGAAAACGACCCTCTTTTCATCCGGCGGCGCATCATTGACAAAACCCTCTCCGTCAAATTCATAAACCACCTCCGCCCTTGGCAGAAACAGGGCCTTGGGCGAGATAGTGGAATTACGATAGTCCAGCTTCAACTC
>SDBV01006297.1_pt1 | contig 16497 bp, 15 predicted proteins | sample 2277081 | NCBI WGS metagenome assembly SDBV01 (sample SAMN10402039, study PRJNA504765) | marine sediment metagenome | isolation source: marine sediment core GS10_PC15, 223 cmbsf | place: Arctic Ocean: Southern Knipovich Ridge | collected 2010
GCTTCTGACATCCGCTCGATCCCCGTCCCCTCGACGGCCGACACCGCCTCGCGTCCGCCGATAATCTTCGGCGCGACGAAAAACATCACCTTGTCCACAATCCCCGCCTCAAACGCGGAGGCATGGGTCGTACCGCCGCCCTCAATCAGCACCGAAGTCACCTCGCGCGAACCCAGTTCCTTCATCAGCGCCCGCATGTCGACAACGCCATCATCGCCCGGAACGTGCAGCACCGCGTCCGCGGCCTCGCAAACACCGCCGTCAGGCGCCGCAACCCACGTCGGGGCCTCGCTCTCCAATTGAAACACACGCCGGTCCCCGTCGAGATACTCGCCCGCATCCAAAATGATCCGGATTGGGTCGCGCGTCTTCTCATCCGTGAGACGCGCGGTCAGGCTGGGATCGTCGAGCATCACCGTACGGCTACCGACAAGGATTGCGTCGACTTCGTTGCGCAACTGGTGCACCAGATGCCGCGAGGCCTCGCCCGTCACCCACCGCGAGTCCCCCGTGCGCGTCGCGATCTTTCCGTCCAACGACATACCACATTTCGCGATGACGAACGGGGTCCCCGTGGTCACGTACTTGATGAACGCCTCATTGAGCCGGCGCGCCTCGTCTTCCATCAGGCCGAGCTCAACCGACACACCCGCGCCCCGAAGCGCCTCGAGGCCCCGGCCCGATACTCGCGGATCCGGGTCTTCCATCGCCGCGATGACACGCGCCGGCTTGCGCGCCTTCAGAAGGTCGACACACGGCGGCGTCTTCCCTTCATGGCAACAAGGTTCAAGCGTCACGTAGACCGTCGCGTCGGTCACGTCGCCCGCGTCGCGGAGCGCGTTCACCTCAGCATGCGCGTCCCCCGCGCGTTCATGGCAGCCCTCGCCGATCACCGCGCCGTCCCGCACCACCACGCACCCGACCATTGGATTCGGGCTCGTGCGGCCGCGCCCACGCTCCGCCAGCGCAAGCGCCCGCTCCATGTAATCGCGATCCGTAGGCATAAAAATATCCCAAAGGCCAAAAACCTTCGGGACGGATGAGTCGCGCATTCCGAACTGCACCCCGCCATGCTCCGCGGCTACATGCAACTTGCACTCGGACTACACCAACTCCCCACGCCACGCATAAAGCGCCGCGCAGGTCCTAACCTTCTCCCATCCGGACTCTCACCGTCGGTCCCGGAGTTCCACCGGGTCAACCTGGGACAATTTCCACGCCCCAGGCTCGCGGACTCTCACCGCCGGTCGGGAATTTCACCCAGCCCCGAAGGTTAAGCTATTAACAATAGCGCGCCATTATAGCAACCAACGCCGGTCCTGTCAAAGGCGCGAATCAAGCCATCACAGATCTCACCGCGAAGGGCCTCTGGCGAGATTAGGGCAATCACGACCATCCATACCGTGCGGCAGCACCTTCGTGCCCTTCGTGGATTGATCTCTAGCGTCGGCCGCGGTAGCCCTTCCATAGCGCGTCGAGGGCCGTGTAGAGGTCCTTTTCGAAATCCATCTGAATCGCCTTCAATTCTTCCCGCTCGACGACCCGGCGCACGGTCTCCGGCGGGTGCGTCTGCTGCCACAGGCCCGTCGTCAATGCGGCCGTGTGCAAGTACAGCTTCCGCGCCTGCTCGGCGCTCAGCGGCGGAAACGCCACCGACAGCAACTCACCCACCTGGCGCACCGTATCCGCGAGGCCCTTCTTAAAAGCGAAGGCCGCCTCTTCACTCACATTCCGCTCCAGGACCGCCGGTCCAATGCTCGCCAGAAACATCGTCTTCGGGTTCGCCACGCAAAACGCGATGTAACGCCGCAGAAGATGATCCAGGCTCGGCCATTCCTCACTGAGACCCTTCATCACCCGTTCCGCCCACCGCGCGTAACCCTCCGCGAGCTGCGCCAGATAGATTTCCTCCTTGGTGCGGAAGTACAGATAAAGCGTCCCCTTCGCCAGGCCCGCCTGCGTCGCAATCCGCGCTGCTGAAGGCAGGTCGCCATCGTCCGGCGACAATAGCGTATCCGCCGCCTCAAGAATGGCCGCCCGCCTTTTAGCCTTTTGCTCTGCCTGCCTTGCCCGCTGCATCGGCGCCCCCTTAGCTGACTTCTGGTCATATCATACATTGCCCTAGGTTGCTTGTCAATGCAGCCCCACGTATCAATCCCTCAGTGCACTCCAATTCTGTCCCCTTCTAGGAATTCATGCTATAGTCATTTGCATTCTTGCCGCCCCGACTGGCCCGTTCTCGACGAACGGTACAGCCAAATCGACACGGCCGACTTGAAGGAGATGGCATCATGACCGAATCCACCAGCAAAGAATCACGGCGCGATTTCTTGAAGACGACAGGCACCGCGGCCGGCGCGGCAACGGCGACAGCCGCATTTGGAATGGGCAGCACGGCCTCGGCGCATACCGTCGAGATTAACGCGCAACTGCCCACGGCCGAGCAGCAGCAAGCCATGTTGGCCCTGCCCGGAGACGGGCCCGTCGTGATGCTGAACCTGCTAAAGTTCAAGCCCGGCGGCCAAGCCGATTACATGAAATACTCCATGGGCATACAGCCGCTCCTCCAAAAGGCCGGCGCCAAAGTCCTCTTTGCCGGAAGCGCCGATTTGTGCCTCATTGGAAACGCCGACTGGGACATGGTCGCCCTAGTCCAATATCCGAACAAGATGGCGTTGGGGGCAATGACCGCGACACCCGAATACCAGGCCGCCCACGAACACCGGCTCGCGGGCCTCGAAGGCCAGGTCCTATACGCCATGACCCAGGTGGGCGGGACGGGCCCTGCCGAGTAATCCACGCAACAGGCCATCCGTGCTGGCGGCGGCATAACCGCGCTCTTTGCCGAACGCACGGGAAGATGGCCAAAGTCGACTCGGAGGATGAAGACCATGTTGAAGAGCGCAACGCTGGCAATCGCGATACTGGTTCTTCTTGGATCAGTAGGTGTAATTATGGCGGCCGAGGACGAAGACGACGTGGCCGCGGCGATGGCGTCGCTCGATGAGTTTATGGCCGCGTTCAATTCGCGCGACATGGATTCGTGGGCGAAGACGCTAAACTACCCGCACGTCCGGATAGCCAGCGGCGCCGTGCGCGTGTGGGAGACGCCGGAGGAATATGCGGAACGGGACGTGTTTGCCTTGCTGACCTCGGAGTACGGCTGGCACCATAGCGTCTGGGACAAACGCGAGGTGTCGCAAGCCGGGAAGGACAAGGTCCATATTGCGACCACCTTCTCGCGCTACGACAAAGACGGCAACAAGATCGCGACCTTCGACTCGCTCTACATCGTTACCAAGCAGGACGGCCATTGGGGCACGCAGGCACGCTCAAGCTTCGCGCCCTAGCGCCTCAAATGCCTCAGGAAGCGTCTCGATGAACGCGCGAATCTCATCGCACACACGTTCATAATGCCCAATCGCCTCCTCATCGCTCGAAGCCGTCGCGGCCAGTTTGGGCGGGTCGTCAAAGCCCTTATGCACGACCTTCGCGTGACCGTTAAACACCGGACACGATTCGCTGGCCCGATCGCACACGGTCACCACATAATCGAACTTGATTTGCCTGAGCTTGTCCACGGTCTTCGAGCGATACTGCGAGATGTCCACACCGGCCCGCAACATAACCTGGGCTGCGACCCGGTTCAGACCATGGGCGCTGATGCCGGCCGAATAGGATTCGAGCGTATCGGCCTTCAACGCCCGCGCCCAACCCTCCGCCATCTGACTTCGGCACGAATTGCCCGTACACAGAAAGAGAACCTTTAGCCTGCGGCGCGTTTCACCCATAAGACGACTCAGATTATCCTGCCCGGTTTCCTGGAGTTATTCGCGCCGAGAAGGGCCTCGAAGCGCGGTGGGGCCAGCAACAGCACGTCTGCGGCAATTATCCGCGTTCCACGATGGTGCAATCAAACGCTCATCACACTTGCGCAGTATTCATGTATTTCGCTGAAATTATGAATGAAATCTTGACATCCTCCCACAGGGCTGATATAGTTTTCCTAGTTTGTGCTAAAGGATGGATGCGATTAGGCTTAGGTGGGCGTGGTGCAGCAGGACAGTTCTCTCGGGGACACCATAATTGGATTTATATATTTGCGTGCCGCTCGTATCCAGCAGAGACTCGTCTTCTCCAGTCGTACGGACTGCCCTTGCAGGCTGCAACACACACCTTCGGAAGTGATTCCCAGTGATTAAGCGTTGGACAGTCATACTAATTCCTCACGACAGGGGCCAGCGGCGATCGCTTAGCCTCAGCAACTTGCACCTATGGGCGGTGCTCGGACTCCTAGTAGTGCTCACGCTGACGACGGCCTTCTTCTACCGGCGAAGTGAGACGCATTCCGCCGCCGCCAAACGACTCGAAGCGCGCTACCACCAGCTTGAGGCGATCCTGGAGGACCAGGATTTCCCCGTCGACCTGGAAGGCCATCTGGCGCGTAAAGAGGCCGAGATTCGGGCCCTCTACGAGGGCCGCGACAAGGCGTTGACGGACGAGTTGAGCCGGCTCTACGACCTCGAGCGGGAAGTGCGCATCGTTTCCAGTCTCCCGGCAAACCCTGACGATTCGGGGCAGGTGCCGCGGGCCGCTACGGAGGGCCAGGGCGGCGCGCCGGGCGCGCCGGACGCGGGGATCGTTTACGAAGACGGGGAAGACATGAGTCCGCCGACATTGATCTACAGCCTCGAGGACCCTTCGGCTGACCTGATCTTGGAAGAAATGGATCTTCGTGTTAAGAGTATGAACCGCCTCCTGAACGATATGCAGGCGCAACGGGATCTGCTCGATCACACGCCCAAGGGATGGCCCACCAATTCCGCCAAGCGCCGAATAAACTCAAAGTACGGCGTTCGCAGCGATCCCTTCACGCACGAGCGGCGGCAGCACTCCGGCGTGGATATTTCCGCGGAATATGGATCGCCCGTCTTCGTAGTGGCAGACGGCGTCGTGACCTTTTCCGGCTACCATCAGTTTCTCGGTCATCTTGTAAAGGTCAACCACGGCTATCGCACGGAGACCTGGTATGGCCACCTGAGCAAGCGGTTGGTGCAAAAGGGCGAGGTGGTCCACAGCGGCGGCACCATCGGCAAAGTAGGCAGCACCGGGCGCAGTACGGGCCCGCATATTCACTATGAGGTGCATGTGAACGGGGGGCGGGTTGACCCGCGCAACTACATTGGAAAATAGACCATGCAAGAGAAGAGAAAAGAGTTCAACGAGAATGCAGTAGCGACAATCGTCGGGCCGGGAACGGTCGTGACGGGGGAAATTCTGTCTCAAGGGACGGTGCACATCGAGGGCACCGTGCAAGGACGCGTCGAGTGCGAAGACACCATCGTCGTTCAGCAGTCGGGCCAGGTGCAGGCCGACCTCATCGCGGGCCAGATCATCATCAGCGGTACCGTTGAGGGCAATATCTTTTCCCACGAGCGCCTCGAGATCACCAATCACGGTAAGGTCGTCGGGAACATCAGCGCGCCGCGGATCAGTATCGCTGACGGTGTGACCTTCGAAGGCCAATGCACCATGAAGCCGCTCGGTGAGGCGCAGGCGCCGAAGCGTGAGGACAAGGACGAGCAAAAAGGGCCGCAACCGCTCAAAGAAATCCCGAAAGACAAGGCCGATATGCAGCCCCAGGGCGGCCCTAACCAGGGCGGCCCTAAACAGGCGGCTCCCGAGCCCAAGAAGGCGGCCGGCTAGCCGGTGGTAGAAGTCTGATTTCTGGGCAGACGCCGCCGAAGATATTGACATGTGCCCTCTGGGAAAGTAAACGATTGGTTTGGGATCTTGGTGGCGTAGCGCGGTTCGCGGGAGCGGATCACTCGGTCGATGAGGGGGCGGATCGCGTGGTGTGTGGCCGCGCAGAGGGTGTCGCGCCAAGCATGAAAGAAGGGTGGCCCGATTCGTTTGCATCGAACCGGGCCGCCCGTACTCATGTTGATTGTTAAGCCGACGAACGCCGCCTCTATAGAGTTCCGCATAGAGGAGCACGGTCCGCGACGTCGGGGTCATAGTTGGCCTCGACGAAGTTATCTACGAAAATGCCCCATATCTCGGCGAATTCTGGATTGACCGGGTATTCCTTGCTCGGGTACCTGAGGAACTTGACATGCCCGTCCAAGTAGAGCAAGTTCGCGCCACCGGGAATGTGGTTATACGAAAGCAGGTTGGTCGAAACCTCGTCCCACATCACCGCGATTTCACTCTGGGCCATCGCGCTGGCGCCAGGATTGTTGATATCGGTTATCATGAAGCGAGCAATCCCTTCCCGAGTGCGAAAGATCGTGTCTCCACCACCGTTGCCGGCTGAGGTCACGTCATTCATGTACCAATTTTTCGCATAATCTGGCATCGGAATATCTTGGTCAATACTCGTCTGGCGTATCCCGCACTGGTTGGCACCCGTCAAAGGATCATAGATTTGAGAGAACCCATCCCAGAAGGCGGCAAATTGGCCCGTAACTTGGACAGACGGCCAGCCGGCCCAGAACACGGCCAAATCTCCAGAGGGATCGTTCCGATCGGCCTTGTCCAGCACCCAGGCAAAATAGGTATAGTCTCTGTCCAGCATGTCCGCAGGCGATAAGGGCCACCATTCATAGCTTGTCTGGTCGCAAACATAGCCCCACAGTTCATCGCCCCTGCTGTTCAGAGCCACTTCCTCTGGAGAGGCGTTAGGGGCGGATGGACAGCGAGAAATGTGGACGTCGGTCCAGTACTCGGGGTACAGGGCGAAGAAGTTTGCACTAGAGAGAGCTTCCCTATACCCGAATGCCCCTCCATTCGTCTCCTCAAAGTTGCCTTCACAGTTTACCACGGGACCCCAATACGATAAGGGCCCGGGGAACTTCTCTCCCTTGGCTTCGCTCGAATACATCTTGAAGATGAGCCCGAACTGTTTGAGGTTGTTGGCACAACTTGTACGCCGAGCAGCTTCCCGCGCCCTGGCCAGCGCGGGGAGAAGAATGGCTGCAAGTATGCCGATAATAGCGATAACTACCAGCAGCTCAATAAGAGTAAAACCTTTCCTATGCATGATCTTTCTCCTTGTATTTTTTGTCGTGAGCAACATATGGTGCTCACCTGTGGTTGCGTGCCGCGATTCCATGCCTATGGATCGCCTACCGAACCAAAGGCATCGATTTCTCCACCGATACGGCCGTTCCTCCTTTCTCTCCTTGTGCGGCATCAGCATCCGTCTAAGAAGACTGCCGAGCCCGATGACTGGCAGTACAACTCATGCTAGCCTGTTGGCCCTTCGCCGCCCAGCGTGACCCTCGAAACTTCCGATCGCAGCGAGCAGTGGACCTCTGAGATTAATTGTATGATGGTATTCTACTCAAAAGGGGCAAATCATGCAAATCATTAATTACGATAATTCCACGTATAGAAAGAATTTACGAGATTGCGCCTGAGACGTGATCAACCATTTGACAGGTATCTTCATGAGGACGTCAGCCTGATACGGCTAGGTAAGCACTTCGCCCTCGACGCGCCACACGTGGCTTTCAGAAGCCGCGCCGCGCCCCGTTTAGGGTCCCCCCCCCCCGCCCGCCCGAAGTTGAATGGTTGTTTGGTGGCCTTCCGGGTGCAGCGCCGACAGCCCGACTCTGCCTGTTCTGCGGATAGGACCGGCAGGGCATGCGCTCCCGGCAGGGCCGCGTGTCGCCCAGCACGCCTCCGTGCTATCATTTCTTGTCTACGAAGATATGTGGAGGCTGAAGTGTGTCAAGAGCCCCAAATCTGAAGTCCAAGGTGCTTGTCGCCATGAGCGGCGGTGTCGACAGTTGCACTGCCGCCGCCATGCTCGCCGAGGAGGGCCACGACGTCGTGGGCATCACGATGCGCGTGGTCGCCGACGAAGAGCACCAGTCGGTATTCCAGCCATGCTGCTCGGAGCAGATGGCTGAGGATGCAAGACAGGCCGCGGACACGCTCGGCTTCCCGCATTACACGCTGAACCTTGTCGAGAACTTCGATAGCCAAGTCATCGGCGATTTCAAAAGCGAGTATCTTAACGGGCGCACCCCAAACCCATGCGTACGCTGCAACCAACGTCTGAAGTTCGGCGCCCTCTACGCGAAGGCACTCGAGCTCGGGGCGGAATACATCGCCACGGGACATTACGTGCGGCTCGCCCGTCACAACGGACGCTTCGCCATTCAACGCGCGAAGCATCTCGCCAAGGACCAGAGCTACGTCATGGCCGGGCTCACACAGAAGCAACTTGCCATGGGGGTGTTTCCGCTCGGCGAGATGACGAAGCAGGAGACGCGGGCCAAGGCGCGCGAGTTGGGACTGACGGCGGCGGAGACGCCTGAGAGCCAGGACATCTGCTTCATCCCGGAAGGCGATTACGTCAGTTTTATGCGCAAACGGGTCGGCGCGATGCCGCCCGGCCCGATTCTCAACACCGCCGGGGACATCCTAGGTGAGCACTCGGGCCTGATGGGATACACGGTCGGTCAACGGCGCGGCCTTGGCGTGTCCGCGGACCAGCCACTCTACGTTGTTCAGATCGACGTCGAGAAGAACACGCTGGTTGTGGGCCACGAAGAAGAGACGTATTGCGGCCGGTTCAGCGCGAACGAGGTCGTCTGGGGCGGTATGCAAGAGCAGACCGGACCCTTCGATGGGCGCGTTCAGATCCGCTATCGCCACGAACCTACCCCGTGTACGGTGCTGCCTACGGGGAATGAGCTCGAGATCGTCCTGCACATGCCGCAGCGCAGCGTCACGCCCGGCCAATGGGCCGTCGTATACGACAACGAAGACCGCGTCCTCGTAGCGAGCAACATCAAGGACTTCGAACGGCTCCCTTCATCGCCTGCCACAAGTGAAGCGACGGCTTAGTGGTTAGTCCATTCTTGATTCTTGCAGTGAGTCAGATTCCAGTGGCTAGTCCATTTTGATTTTTGTGACAAGTCAGCCGGGTGGCCGCGTCTAGCACCGCTAGGCGCGGATACGTCGCCTCTCGGCAACCGCGCCAAATGAATTTGACGCGGCCACCCGTCGATCTCTCTTTTCTTGGAAGGAAAGCAGAGCAGCCATTCCGCATGGGCTAAAGCCCATCCTACACCTAAATTCAAGATGGACTAACCTCTAGAATCCTTCAGCATTTCTACGAGCAAGTCCGGGTGTGCTTCTTCGAATGTCAGAACACGGCATCCTCTCGGGGCCCACACTGCCGGCTCCGTCGGGCCGAAAAGCGCAATCGTTGGGCATCCGACAGCGGCCGCCAGGTGCGTGACGCCGGAGTCGTTCCCAATGTATTGGCGTGCTGCCGCGAGGAGGGCGGCAAGATCGACGAGCGACTCTATATCGATTCGCCTTGCGTTACGCGGTATGCGAGAGAACTCGCTCGATCCACGCTCAAGCTCGACCGGGCCCACGCACCACGCGATCTCACGGCCGAAGGACTCCAGTTTGCTGGCCAAAGCGAGGTAGTTTTCCAAGGGCCAGTTCTTACCGAGACTCCCGCTTCCAGGATGCAGGACGATGTCGTACTGCTCTGGGCCGGGCGCGATGGCCAACCTTAGTTCGGGGCCTTCTGGCATTCCGAGGCAGTCGAGGTAATAGGCCGACGCATGCCGCGTCCAACCCGCAGGTGGAAGCCCCGGATGGATGTCAATCCTCTCGGCGTTGCACACCTCCAGACCCCTCCGAATGCCTCCATCGCTGTCGGCCATCCAGACTACGACTCGCTGGAACCGTGTAAGAAACTCGCGCAGCTTCTGGGTGGGTCGGTCGAAAACAGAGTCAAAGCCTACGCTCTCAAGTCCGTGAGTGGCCTGCGCAATGCCACCCGCGACGGCGAGTTCCAGGCGATCTTTCCGCCCGAGCAGCTCCACCCGGCCCTCGCGCCCAAGGCGCTCGATCGAAGGGCACGCCAGAAGGAAGTCGCCTATTCCTCCCGTGTGGACGACGAGGGTCTTCTTCTGCTGTGTCACTGAGGAAGATTCCTATGCTTCTCAGAGGAGCTGCGCCCGAACTCAATGGGATTCCGGAGAAGATTCGCAGATATGTTTCAGCTTCTGAAAGACCTCTCTCGTCTTTGTCTTAGAGCCTGTGTGGAGTATACCGGTTTCAGAAGTGAAGTAATGTCTCTCGCTATTCTGGCTCATCTCCAGCCATAAGACCATGGTGTAGACCATGCCCTTCGGTAGTTTCCGTCCGGCCCATCTTAGTTCGGTGCTCAGCGGCTCGAAATGGATCTGGATGGGTTCATGCGATCTCACCGTGCTCCCAACGAAGATTACTTCGTCCCTTGTGATGAACAATGCGCCAACCGCTTCATAGTCGACCCAATGCAAGCGGTCCGCCCAGTGCGGTAGTGGCTGTGAAAAGTAGAGTTCTGATGAATAGTTTACTGGGATGGGATTCAGTACACTTTGGTAGCCGCGATTCTCATTGACCAACCGTTCTCTCACTGCCTTTCGTATATTCAGATTGTCGATGCTGGTAATAACGGCTGTGATGACAAATGGACCCAGAACAGTCAATATATAGAAAAGTAGTATAAGTTCCGTTAACATGCCTCGTCTTTCCCTTCTCAAATGCTCAGGACTCGTCAAGAAATGGCTTAAGCAGTTCCGGTTTCCTGCTGCATACCTTGTTGCGTCTGACATTTCGCATGTAGACGTGCCTGTGACGCCCGCCGATGGGTCTGAACCAGTGTGGCCCAAGCAATGGCCACTTTCAAAGTGCAATACCTCCTCCGGGTGATCTTATTCATCTCACCTACCGGATTTTCAGGCATCTTGAGCCATCACCTTCAGATCACCGTTTGCTCATTCGATCTGAGGATACTGGCGAATCTCAAGTTGACATCTACATATGGGAAATCTCTCATATAGGGAGCATGGTCATTGAGGCCGAGGCATCTATTTCCGGCGGACCGCGTCAGTCCCCACGTGCGATGACGGTGCAGAGACGTCCTCTGGCGCCAGATAGCGAATCCCAGGCGGGACAAACTCGTAGATGACAATCTCGGCGCGGTCGTAGGGAGACAGATCGCTTCGCAGCAGCTTGAGCGAATCAGGCGCATGCTCCGGGTCTAGGAGCGCACGTAGCCCCGGGACGATGTTCACCGAGTAGCGCTCATCCACCACGAGGTAACGCGCGCCGATCTCTTTTGCAAACGCGACGACGGTCTCGGCGTCCATGTTCGGGTCCGGCCCGACGGAAGGCATTTCGGCGTAGAACCCGACTTGCGGTTTTCGGCAGATGATGTATCCGGGTTCAAGCTCATCCTTCATCCAAAGCCCGGCGATTCTGTACTCGCGCGGCGTACTCGGCATACCGGTCAGAGGTCCTCTAGCCACGTCGGCCGCAATCCCCAATAGCATCGTTGCGATCGCCACCGACGCCGGCACGTGCTTCAGCCATGCCCCGTGGCGGCTTTCGGCCGCCTGCCGCGCCACCAACTGAATCCCATGCGCGGACCACAACGACAGCGCGACCACCACCGCCATGATGTATCGAGGTGTGGGCGAGAAGTTCGCGAGCGTCAGTATCCATTGGATGCTGCAAAAGTACAGAATGAGGGCTTCGAGCCGGACTCGCCGCGGCCCATCCGTCTGCCCGAACAATCCCACACCGAGAAACACGAGCAGCAGCGGCCCCAGCATTACGGGCAACACGTTGAAAGGGAGCGCCATCGCCGTCCGGCCAAGCTCAAGGACCCCCCGGCTGAAGTAATCGGCGATGTCGCCCGCCATCGGGGCGCGGTAGCTGACCGTCGCGGTGCCGATCGCCAGGCGCATGGATGCGGCATACGCTCCCAGCAGACCGGCGCAGCTGGCCGTGAAAATCGCCCAGCGTACGTACATCTCGCGGCCCCGGCCTCGGCAGAGAATCAGGGCCCCAATCGGCGCGGCCAACATGATGAACGTGCCTTCCGGCCGCGTCAGGTGCAGAGCGAATAGGGCCACGGGAGCGAGGAAGAGATGTGCGCCGCCTCTCTCAAAGCCACGATAAAGAAGTAGAATCGACGTAAAGAAAAGGGTGACTGCGATCGCTTCGGGCGCGATGCGGCTTCCATAGTCGATGAGCCACGGCCAGAACGACACGAGCAACGCGGCCATTCGTGCCGCGCTCCGTCCATGCAGCTCGCGCGAGAGAAGATAGACGGGCACGACCAGCAGTGTCGACGTCGCTAGGGAGACCGCCCAGAACGCATGCTCCCAATTCGGCAGCGCAAGGTGAGCAAGCGCTGCGAGCAGAGAAAAGAGCACGGGGAGGTTTTCATCGAAACTCAGGAAGTCGCCCGCCGCGAATTGCCGGGCCATCCCGATGTAGTGAATAGCATCGGCCATGTCGATGGCGCGACGCAGGGCAAGAAGGTAAGCAAGGCGCAGACAAAATGCCAGCACGATGGCTAGGATAAGATCGCCGCGCTGCCCCCTGTTGTCATTCGAGATGACGTTCACACGCACATTTTACGGGCTGCGCCGGGATGGATCAAAGCAGAAGTCCCTCGTGCGGCTTTGAAGCGCTATTGTGCGCCCAGCCTGAGCACGCGTACCTCGACGGGGATGACGCCGGTCGAAATCATACGCAGTTGCTGCGCCGCGCCTTTCGACAAATCGATGATCCTGCCCCGCACAAAGGGACCGCGATCGTTGATGCGTACATCGACGGACCGCGCGTTCTGAAGGTTGGTGACGCGAACGATGGTGCCAAAGGGGAGTGTCTTGTGGGCGGCGGTCAGTTGGCTCTGTCTGAAGCGCTCGCCGGAAGCGGTACGCTTGCCGTTAAAGCCGGGGCCATACCACGAGGCCATGCCTCTAAGCACTTGGCCGGTTTCATACGAGCCCCGAAACGAATAATTGGCGGCCTGCGATCCGTTGCAGCCGGCATACAGCCCGGACAACACGAGCCCAAGAAGAACCAAACTCGGAAACGTGAAGGGGGTCGTCGGTCTCACAGACAGCCGTCTAGAGGAACTTGCTGACCCGATCGGCCACTACTTCCACAATTTCCGGGTCCTTGAAATCGCCCCGCTCGATGGACTCCTTAGCGGCTTCCACACGATCGACGCGAACCTGGTCCTGGCCCTGCGACGCCTGAATCGATGTGGCCACGACGGCCGCAGCCTGCGCCTCGCTGCTGATGACTACTCCGTCCGATGACGGAGCGGCCCCTTCTGCGGGTGGGCTTTGCTTGCTATCGCGGACATTGGCCAGGCGTTCAGGCTTAGGCTCTGGAACGCCGCCTACTCCTTGTATTCCAACCATAATCCGTACTCCTGTTTACTTCATAACCGCCCTTCCGCCTTTACATTGTTCATCGGCACCGGGCGTCGAAAACTTTAGCTATTCCCAAGAACTCTTTGGAAAACGGCCTTTTCAGGCCATGATAGTAGCATGTGCGGCATGTCAGATCAACCGCCAGAATCAGGCGAATACAATGTAAACTGCTGCAATTACAGTAGTTAGAGCACATATATGGTTGAGCTCTATGTGAATGGGGCCTCAGAACGCCGAAGACCGCCGCACCCAGCGTATCCGGCTGGGAAGAGGGGTATTACCGCTTCCTGAGACGGCCTTCCAGCTCGTTGACCGCCCGGTTCAGATGGCCCTGGACATATCGAATCTTACTCTCGGCCTTCACCGCGAAGGGATCCGAAGGATCGAGCTTAGCGGCCCGTTTCCAGGCCGTGAGTGCGCCTTCGGCGTCATCAAGCTTATAGCGGGCCAGTCCCAAGAAATAGTGCGCTCTGACGTAGGCCTCGTCGGCCAGGAGCGCCTCCTGAAAATGCTCCTCCGCCCTCTCAAAGTTCCTGCGGTTGTAATGCTTGCGCCCGCGTTCAAGCAGCGAGCTGGCCTCCTTGCGATCTCCGCGCTCAAGTCGAGGCAGCAAATCAGGGAGAAAGCGTCCTCCCGCCCTGCGAATGATGTCCAGTGCGGTCTTGCGCAGCTGCGTTATGTTTGAAACGATGTTCATGGCCGGCGATTACTCCTCGGGGATTCTATCACCGTAATCCCGCCTCCTCAAGTCTTGCGCCCTTTGCGGGCAGAGACCAGCGGCAGTTCCAATGCGAACGAGGCCTGGGAGGTGCTTGAGAGTGAGGAAACGCGGGACTACAATTATTTCTTGGAGATGGAGGAGGGAGAGGGTGGCAAGATCTAAGGAAATCAGGACTGGGAAGGTTCGTAGACTGTGAGTACTTCACTCGCAGGGACATGCATAGAGCGGCCCTTTAGAGTATAGATAAAAAGGTCGTTCTCGACGTAGAACTTTTCGGCGGACACCGTGAGGCCGTTGATCAAGGCGATCTGGTAGTACTTGCCGCTCGCCTTCGGAAGGTAGCCCCGCTCGACGGGCTTCGAACTCGCAACGTCGAATCGCGGCGTCCCGCTGCGCCTATACCGGCGCTGATGTTGCTGGACAAGCTTGATGTAATCCTTCGTTTCTTTGAAAGGCGGTACGCCGCCGTATTTTCTCACGTTCCCCGGGCCGGCGTTGTAGCCCGCCAGTGCCATGCTTGTATTTCCATTGTAAAGCGCGAGGAGCTTGCCCAAATACTGCGTGCCGCCGGCAATGTTCTCTGCGGGATCGAATATGTCCTTCACGCCCATATCGAGCGCGGTCCCGGGCATAAGCTGCATCAGCCCGCGCGCGCCGGCCGACGATACTGCATACTGATTGCCATCGCTTTCCACCTTGATAACTGCATAGACAAGCCCCTTATCGACATGATAGCGCCCGGCGTAATACTCAATGATCTCGTCGAGGGATGATGCGGAAGACGGGCCTCTCAAGCGGGCAGGCGCGGAACGGAATTCCTTCGGCACATCGATCAACTCGAAGTGCATGACGACCTCGACATACTCTTCGCCGCGGAACTCTTCGGGGACGTTCGTCATGATGGGCACGCCGTGCTTGTCCATGAACACCTTCATGCCGCTGGTCGGCGAACTTGACCGCCTCGGCCTGTTCGTGATGTGGACTACGCCGTCTCTGTTCTTGACGGCCCGGATGCCGCGTCTGTAGACCGTTTCGCCGGTCTCGTTGGCCGCGTCTGCCGATCCAGGGATCGGCAGAGTCATCTTGCGCCTATCTCGCCATTCACGGTACGAGATCGTCAGCGGGAGACCGTTGGTCCGGTTGGCGCGCTGGGCCTTCCACGCTTCACGGAGCTTGCGGCGCGCGGTGCGGTCGGATGTGATCGTAATGTCCGAATCGTCAACCATCGCTTTCGGAACGCTTATCATCGACCCGTCGACTGGATTTTGGATGTAGTACATGGAAGCCCCGGAGCCGATATAGACGTTCTCGTAGCGTGTACCGTCTATAGTGATGGAGTCGGCGGCGGCAAGAGACGTGAGGAAGACGGCGCAGCAGGCCGCCTCAATACAAAATGTCCGGCGCATGGATCCGCTCAGTTTCCGATCGTTCGCCCAGGGGGAGGTAATCTATTTACGACATCAAAACACTTAGAGAGCCCTACTATATCAGGAAAGGCCTAAAAAGGCAAGAAAATAGGGGAAATACGAGCATTTGCTCGATCTTTCAGGATCAATTCAAGTGATAAAACAGCTAGATCGCGCCTGGTTTAACGCCCGAGACATCGAATCGCTGTCGGACTTTTTGGTTTCGGATCCATTTCATCCGTGATTGGCTCAGGGCGCTACGCTGGGTGGCGGCGGACCAAAAGAAACCGCCCCGGGATTCGTGTGAATCCCGGGGCGGTCTAAGTATGAGCCGGCGACGACCTACTCTCCCACAGGGTCACCCCTGCAGTACCATGGGCGCTGGTGGGCTTAACTTCTGTGTTCGGAATGGGAACAGGTGGAACCCCACCGCTGTAGCCACCGGCAAAAATGCCGGCTGCGGAATGCAGCCATTCAATTTTGAATGACAGTGAATGCAAGGGGCCAATCTGCGTGCGTTGGAAAGTGCCTGGGCATGAGTGCTTGTTAAAGACCAAGCCTCACGAGCGATTAGTACTGGTCAGCTTAACGCGTCGCCGCGCTTACACCTCCAGCCTATCAACCTGGTGGTCTTCCAGGGCTCTTCAGGGAACCGAAGTTCCAGGGAGATCTTATCTCGGGAGGGGCTTCGTGCTTAGATGCTTTCAGCGCTTATCCCTGCCAGACATAGCTACCCAGCGGTGCCACTGGCGTGACAACTGGATCACCATGGGTCTGTCCAACCCGGTCCTCTCGTACTAGGGTCAGCTTCCCTCAAATCTCCTGCGCCCGCAAAGGATAGGGACCGAACTGTCTCACGACGTTCTAAACCCAGCTCGCGTGCCACTTTAATCGGCGAACAGACGAACCCTTGGGACCTGCTACAGCCCCAGGATGTGACGAGCCGACATCGAGGTGCCAAACAGCGTCGTCGATGTGAACTCTTGGACGCTATAAGCCTGTTATCCCCGGCGTACCTTTTATCCGATGAGCAACGGCCCTTCCATACGGAACCGCTGGATCACTAAGCCCTACTTTCGTACCTGCTCGACTTGTTGGTCTCGCAGTCAAGCTC
>SDBV01006298.1_pt1 | contig 16492 bp, 14 predicted proteins | sample 2277081 | NCBI WGS metagenome assembly SDBV01 (sample SAMN10402039, study PRJNA504765) | marine sediment metagenome | isolation source: marine sediment core GS10_PC15, 223 cmbsf | place: Arctic Ocean: Southern Knipovich Ridge | collected 2010
AATCACCATTGGATGTACAACAGCCAATATCTTCATGTAAAAGAATACAAATCCCATCAAGACAAGTTCTTACTTGACAAGGAAATGTATTACATGTAGATTCATTACATGTCGATTGACATTGGCAAGTTGTAAGATTGCATATTTCATTTGAAGTACAAAATTCATTTCCCTTACAATCTCCTGGTTCTACAGTTGTAACACATTCATTATTTATACACGAATTATTTGTACATGGATTTCCATCATCACATTGCAAATCATTTTGGCAACAGCCAACTATGTCATGTAATGGAAAGCACAGACCGTCAATACAAGCGGAGACTTGACAAGCAAATGAATTACAATCATTTTGATCACATATAGGTACACATTTGCAAGATGTAAGATTGCATATTTCATTTGAAATACAAAAATGATCAGCACTACATTCTGCTCCGAGTTTGAGACTTGTGCCATTACATTCATTATTAACACAATCACTTTTTTCACATTGATTATTGCTCTCACAATCACGATTTGATGTACAACAGCCAATATCTTTGTGTAAGAATACACATTCCCCATCAACACATGTTCTAACTTCACAAGGAAATGTATTACATGTATTGATATCACATATATTTTCGCACAAGCACGAACTTGTATTACATACTTCATTGGCACTGCAAAAATGATTTGCATTACATTGTCCAGCTGGTACGATATAAACACAAAATCCATTTAAACAACTATCATCAGTGCATGGATCTGAATCATCACATTGTAAATCAGTTGTACATTGTACAATTGTAACATTTAAACCTGAAACATTTTGTGCGAAAATAGTACCGTTTACAAAAATATCACCTCCAAAAAATGCATCTCCAACTGTACATAATGTCTCATTTACATGCAAATGACATTCTATGTCATCTTTTTGCATGTTTATTCCAACAAAATGACGCGGGCATTCTTTTCTTCTTGGATCAACAACTAAGCCTGGGAAACCACATGATGATGGCTGTCCTCTTGTTAATAAACTTTCATTTTTTTCCAATTCATCAACTTCTAGTAATCCAGATAAAAATAAAGCTTTTCTTCCATCTCCAGATTGAGAAATACCAAGTCCAGCATGTTTAATTCCGGTCTTTGAATCACCAAACCATAAACCAGCTACTATTTCTTCATTATTTCCTTCTGATATCCCTTCCTCTCTTTTAAACATTTCATCTAAATCCTCTGTTGATTCATCTGATACAAAAATACCATGCGAATCTACTGTATATAGTATCTGATCATCACTAGAATATGACCAAAAACTTAATGAATTTGTTTGACTGTTTAAATTACTATTACTATTGATTCCATTATTCCTGCTAGTTTGAAAGAGTGCAATAGAACCAATGACAACACCAGCTATTGCAATAAGGCACAGTAGACAAGCACATCCTAAGATAATCATGCAATTTCTATTATTTTTTGCTCTCCTAGTATGAGCCATGTTTGAAGAATTAATTCTTCTTATTCTTCTTCTTAATAATATCTGGCGATATATCTAAGAAAACTTTATTAATGAAATTAAACTTATTATTTCGTTTTTTTTGATAAAGAAGTAGTTTGAAAAAATCAAGAGACTTTGCCAAGACTCATTGCCAAAAAATGACATTCATCTGCATGCAGTATGAATTCACAAGTATTGTTTTTTTTCTAAATGTCATAAAGGATGTGAATCACCGTTTATTTATATACTCATTCAAGATCTCCAAATTTATTGTAGATTTAACAAAGATCATGATCCTCGTATGGACATTAATACTGTATTTTAAATTTATAAAAAAATAAATCTTTGCCATTTGTTTGTTTATTTATAAAAGTCTAGATTGCTTGTTTTCATTTATTTCAGTTTAAAACAAGAACAGATAAACAGATATATTCTAATTTTATAAGCAGAGCTCTAGAGGTTTCTTCTTATTATGGCAATAAAAACGGAATATCGTTTTTTCTCGAAAACGAAATGGAATATATTAATCAAAAAATACTTTATAAAATATTTTTAAGATTGTGTATAAACAAGAAACCTACAGAAACTTTTGACTTTATAAAATCAAAGTTAAGTGAACCTTTGTCACTTTCTAGCCTCTGTAGTGAACTTTTTATGTTTACAATTAACACCAATAATGAGAAATGGGCAATATATATTTTCAATAATTACAAAGAAACGTTTGATGGTTCTTTATGTTATTATGCTATTGACTGTGCAAAGAAGAATAAGATGTATCAATTAGCGGATACAATTAACGTTTATTTTATGTCAGTTTTTAATACTTGTGTAATCTGAAAATGCTGCATTACGGGCTCAAATAAACAATTAAAAAAGTTGAGTAACAAGAAGTCTCTTGGTCAAGACTTTTTTTTTATTATTTTTATTTCGAAGACAATAGTGTATCATTAAGAAACGTTCCACTAGCAAGTTATTGCCGTAACTAAGGTGTTTCCGGAATCTATTGTTTCATTAAAAAAGGTCAAATGTTTTATAAATAAGGTAACCATCTTTTTTTCATTTTCTAATTTCAGATTGAACAGGAAAAGTTTGTTATTAAAGCGGGAAAAAGGTACAGAAATTTTTTCTGTTAATACATTCTGTGCAAAGTGCCACTCAGATTTTTTTGTTTGTTGAATCATTTGACACGCTGAAACAAAAGCGAATTTTTTAACATATCTAGTAGGATATCTAGTAGGTAGTATACCAAAACGGCTTCTTGAAGCCGTTAAAAGTTGATGATGACCTCCTTCATTAACTGCAAGATTTCCATATTTATCTATATATATTCTCTTTTTCTGTTCAAAATCAACCATTTGAAATAAAAATACTTCTTTCCCAACTTCAACTTCTGTCCGAAGAATTTCCAGAATTTTGCAGTAGGTATTATCAATCGTTAAGATTTTATCATTTTTTTGTAGTTTTGATGTATATTTTAAACCTTGGTCTGTCATTAACTGACAATTAGATGACCAGCCTTCATAATCAGATTGCCATGTTTCTGCGTGTCTTGAACCAGGTAAATCCCGATTACACCATGTTTCTAATATATTTTCAAAGTGTTCGGTTGCTGTTTCTTTTGAAAAGCTGATTTGATAATATACAAGTTCATACTGAAACTCATCAGGAAATGGATATTGATTATCTTGTAAAAAACTTAATACATGTTTAAATCCTATAGCCGGTCTATCAATAAATATTTCTGATTTTTGTACATCATTTTCCCCAAAAGAATATGAAAATTGTCCAGTTAATAATGTTTTAAAATATCCTGAAGATTCCGTTAGTGTTTCTAATGTGGTTTCAAATATTTTTCCACTGACATTCAACTTAATTCTCATTTTAAACGATTCAAAAGAAAAAAAAACAATACAACGCCAGTCTGTAAGCTACAATTTTCACAAAAGAAAAAGAAAGAAAAATAAATTATTATTATTATCATTCAGATAATAAAATTTCAAATAATCATATTTATTTGAAAGAAGTTGCTTATCTGAACAGGGTCCATTATAACCATTTTAGTTCTTAGAAACTTAACACTCCTCACTTGCAACCTCCTAGCATAACTTTTTGTTCTTCTACTTTCTCATTATGGCATATACTCTGAACAAGTTTATCCTTGAGCTCTTAAACAACATCACCTCGTTAGAATGTCAGAGCTTGATCATGTTAATGCCCGACGAGGTTGTATCTCCGCTAGATCGAGCTACGATGCAAAAAAACAAACAAAAATCCCGAGTTTTAATTATTCAAAAGTTACAAGAAGCCGAATTCATCAAGGACAAGGATATAACAAAACTAATCGAAAAATGAGATCCTATTCCCAATTTAACCGCACTGACTATTTTTCTTCGGGACTCTCAGGTAACGATGTTGGTTTTTAAATTAACATAAACAAGATTAAGTTGTGGGCCTAAAACTAAGAATCACAAGTGCACCACCGAGAAACTCCTCAGGAAATGGATGTTGATTATCTTGTAATAAACTTAATATATGTTTAAATCCTATAGCCATTGTCTATCAAAACAAAAACAAAAAAAAGGCTCAATTTATTATCTGAATGGGCCATTATCTGAACCAAAATTTAATGCCTTTTTTTTAGGCACGCGTTTTTCCTCGTTTATTTCTTTTTCTCTTCGCTTTGTAAGCACCTCTTCAAGACACAACAATGGCTGAACAGCTTCCTTCTCCTTGCCTTATGTTAGTTGAAACCATAAAGTCATGGTTTTCTCGAAATTTGGAGATTGAATTCTCAATGCTCACACGCGCTCAATTCAACTGCACAGAGGGTGTTATTGAAATCAAATGGTCCAAATACAACAAGACGATTATTGTGAAAAAGGTTATTCTTTTATTTAATGTAATTAGAAAAGATCAAATTGTACAAACAATATCGCAATCATGGCCACTTTACCGCCCTTTCGAAAACTGCTCTCAGCTGGGAAGGAGTAAAACGCGTTCAACTAGAAGCCGTTGCGAGTCAAATACTTATGGAAAAGTTAGTACTGCTTGGCTGGAATCACACCACCGGAACTAATAACCTAATTTTGGAATTGGAATAACAAGAAGAAGAAGAAGAATGAATTTCTTTTCAACTAAATAAATGTCTTGGTTTTGTCTGTATTTGCCTGATAAATAAGTTTTTATATATACATCTAGATATAGAAAATAATGTAAGCATGACTGAGGGATTTTTCATTTATGCAACCATAAACGAAGATAAACAGAAATTCGACATTAGAGGTGTTAATGAAAATTCTGTGTTTATTTATAATAAAAAAACAGGATGTCACTTTTGTCAGCACAGACATGAAAAAGGAAAATTAATCGATTATATTACTAATAAAAGAAGAAGTGAATCTGATTCATTATGTCCTGAATGTAATGGTGTAAATACTTCTATAAAACCTTTATCCCTAATTCAACAAACATTTCAATATAGAAATGAAACTCTAGATTCATTTTTTTTGAAAGCATTAAATAGTCCACCTGATTGGACGGCAGAATCTCGTTTACATGCAAGCATGTATGGGGATTTTTATGTTGAAAATGATCTACGATGGTATGACAGCTATAGTCATTATGGTATAGAGGGAGAATTTAAACATGAAGAAGGTATGAGTAAGCTTTTTTCACTATCATACAGTATTTGGCAACCAAAAGAAGACAAAAACAGAGAATTATCAATAATAATTCTTACAAATGGTGTTCCTGTGAATGGTAGTGAATGGTTTGATGTGGCACGTTTATTATCAAGATTTTATATTGTTGTTATTGTTGATTTATTTGGAATGGGTAAGAGTTCAAAACCTTTATCATTTCAAGACGCTAATAAAAAATGGTATTGGTCATGGAAATTGCATGCTAAAATGTTTAAAAGAATGATACACGATTTATTTCCAAATAAACATGTTTTTTTTGGCGCTAATGATTGGGGTGCTGGTGTAGTACAATCTTTTATAACTAGATATAATAATATGTTATCCGGGGCAAGTATTAATAGTCCGATTGCATTGAATGGATATTGGGTTCAGCATATAGGAAGTTTACATGCACTGACAAAAATGCCTTACCCAAGTCCGACATTTGATGTTGAAGCTATTCGCTTTATTGGTACATTTACAATGCTATTGGAAACAATGTTTCATAGAACGGCAAAAATTCATAATCAATATACAATGTCACCACTCCAAGAACCTTATGTTGAGATCTCTTATGGTGATGTAACTAAAAACCCTTCAAATACTATTTACAATTCTCATGCTGTAAGAGTTTTAGCAGAACAAGCTTCTGTGATTCTTGGTAATGGAGAATTATTACCCTATGATAAAACTGAAAATCCAAACGGTTTACGATTTACACAATGGAATGTTCCTATTCTAATGCTTTGGGGAAAAAATGATAAAATGATGCCTGAAGGACAAGTACACAGATTTGCAAATATTATTGCTGCAATAAAACTTGACAGAAAAACTAAAGGAATTTTAAATGATAGACTTGAATTTAAATACAATGTACTAGCAAAAGCAGGTCATTTTGCGATATCTGATCAACCAGAAAAATCTGCAGATGCTTTAATTGATTGGATGAGATCAATTGATGGACCAGAAAAGATGGCTCGCTCTTTTTGGGGTTTCACAGAAATTGCTAGAAAAGACGAAAAACATGTAATGAAAAGTTTTGATGATCTCTTTGTTACAAATAAATAGATTACAACTTTTTTTTTGCGGGGTTAGTTATATCTTTTCATCAAAACTCTTCTCCAATTAAGTGACAGAAGTGGATAGAGCACTTTTCTAACATTTCGTCAAAAGTTTTTTTGATCTGTTCCGTTATTTGAACCATGATTATTTGAACCGCGGTTATTTGAACCAACTCAGCAGAAGTGATTACTATTCTTCTCTAAATACACTCTTCTGCTAACTACACCTGAAAGAATAATGACTCAGTTTTTTCAGAAAAACCCAATAACACCTACTGTAAAAGCTAAACTGTTTTTCCATCCGGATTTTCACTTTCTTTTACCCACCGGTTGGGAATTTTGCATATTTCTCGAAAGAACGCGGCAAAATTTAACGACTGAAAATGAATGCAACGAGTTCCTCCAAGCGGCTTGGGACTTACTGCAAAACCTATCTTGTGGCTATGATGAAAGTGTGTATGCTATAATTAAAAATCATTTCAAGTAATTATTTAGTTTCCTCATTGATATTAGGCTGCACTATACATTTTGTCCTCTTGTAGCGGACCGGCAAAACAATGCAAAATTTCTCCCAATCTACTATTTTGGGTTGAAAACTGGCAAGCGAACTCTTAACCTGGTTCCTGGCATTGATTTTGACTCCTGAGCTAAAGATGGTTCTTTCAGTTGAAGAACATAACTTAATACACAGGGAGGAAATAAGTACTGGTTTAGGCAATTTATTTGAATAAACTTGACAATATGTTTTTGATTATCCTTTTTAAAAGGTTGGCGTCCTTGGCTTTTTTTTTTGGCCATTCTGCTTTTTTTGAGTCATTTTTAAGTGTTTTCGCAGTAAATCATCCCGATTCTGCTTTCATTCCATGCTGTTGTTTTCTGCTAAAATTCTGCTTTTTATGTCAATCCATAAAAGAATAACAACAACACCAACAAGATGTTGATATTGGATAAACAGCATATTAATACACAAGTTTCTTCTCCTTGCCAATTGTCTACAAATTTCCAAAAAAACAAAATGGCTTGTTAAAAACAGCTGTTAATAATAAAAAATAGTACAACTCCTACTCTACTATTGAAATTACTAAATCAACCTAAATATGAGTGTTCTTAGGGTAAGACCTTAAAAAACTTTTTACATACCAACGAATGACTGAAAACTCGTTCAAATAAACGTGTTCAAATAAACGCATTCAAATAAACGTTCAGCCATTCAAATAACGGCACAGACGGTTTTCAAAACATAAACACCAAAGTTGCTGCGGAGAGTATGCTCCGGCTATGGTTTCAAATCTCGGTTTTAGGTGGTTGGACTCGACAAAGCAACCACTGCCAACGACAGTTCCCATACACTCTCAATCCACAGTCTTTTGAAGCGACTCAATGGCAAATCCGGACGAAAGTCAAACACCATGTGCATTTTTTCTGTGGATTTATTTGGATAAACTTCTCGTTACCGAAGGAGAAAGGGGATGGAGGATCAATTTATGCATATCACTCTCTGCCTCTGCTACTGTTTCGATCACTTCAAGGACTGTGGTTTTCATGTAGCACTTTTCATGCAAAAGACTCACTCTGGAGACTACTCTTACTTTCGCTTTGTTGTGAAAAGAGGAATTAAACTCTGGTACAAGTGGACTTGCAACTTTCTCTTTGTTGTGAAAAGAGGAATTAAACTCTAGTACAAGTGGACTTGCAACTTTCGCTGAGCGCCCACCGGCAGAGGACGCTCATCAGTTGCAAGAAACCATCAATCCTCAAGACCGGGCTTTTTTATGTGAAGAGTTTGCCAACATTTGAAGATATCGAACATGCAATGCCAACCTCATCGAAATGTTCTAAACGATTACCATGAAACCCCCGTATGCATAGGGATAAAAAATGCAAACTTGACAATATGTTTTTGATTTTCAAATAAAGGTTGTTCATATAAATTCTAAAATAGATCTATAAAAAATGACACAACTAACCTTAAATTTGCCCTAAACCCTATAAACCGAGTTTCTATTTATTCTTGTATACAACATTATTAATCTTTTATTTTCAGCGATCATCACTTTTTAACAATAAAAAGAGTACAACAATAGTGATCTGGAATGTCTTTGGAAATTTCTATCTTAAAAGTGAGCCATTCAATTAAATTAGACTTTGATTCTTCTTGAATGGTCAAATAAAAACATTTCTGCATTAATTTCATTTGTATGTCATTCACTTGATTCTTTTCAATTGCAATTCCATGACACGTAGATTTTACTTTGCCCAATTTTGTAAGCGCATCTTCATAAGGAAAAAACTTATATTCCAAGTCTTTTAGATATTCTGTGAGGTTACTGTGAAGAATTTGTATCGCAGTCATAAAAGAGATTAAAGTAGTCATCAATAGAGTCATAATGATCAAAGCTAATTGGTATAGTAAAAATGAGTTTATAAATAAAAGAACATCAAAAAATGAAAACAAGTAATCCAGACTTTTATAAATAGAATTACTTTTACAAAAATATTAATAATATCTGTCTTTTTTATATATTGTTCATATAAATTCTAAAATAGATCTATAAAAAATGAAAATTTTTATTAAAAGTAACAACAACAGCAGATGAGAAAAAATGAACAATGCATTGTCTTCAGGAAATGGTAGAATAGAATTGATTTTAGGACCTATGTTTGCTGGTAAAAGTTCAGAGTTGATTAGACGTGTAGATAACTATAAACTCGCACAAAACGATCATTGTTCCTTTATCAAGTATGATAAAGATAACCGCTGGATTATCCCTGATATATCTACACATGATGGTACGCGAAGACCTGCAATTCCAAGCAGAAATTTAAAAGACTTTAACCCCGAACAAGAAAATAAAATCAATGTTTCGAAGGTAATTGGAATTGATGAAGGACAATTCTTTGAGTATTTGGTTGAATTTTGTATTGAAAATGTAAAAAAAGGAAAAATCATTATAGTGGCAGCTCTTAATGGGACTTTTAATAAAGATCCGTGGAAAGTTATAACAGAATTGATACCACATGTAGATGAAATTGTTTTTCTCACTGCTTTTTGTAGTGAATGTAAGGTAGAACAGGCACCTTTTACACGCAGATTATGTGAAAATAATGAAATTGAACTTATTGGAGGATCAAAAGAATATCAAGCTTTATGTCGAATCTGTTATGAAAAACATTCAATAAAATAAAATAATGGTGATTATTATTACTTTACTCTTCTTCGGAATTTATTTTAATACAAAATGTGACAAAAACGCCTTTTTCAAAATTCCTTGGAACAATTAAAATAAATGGTAGATTAATATTCCAATTTTCTTCCTCAATAATTTTCATCAAGTCAATAATAGTTTCAGATTTACTCTCAAAATCATATTCATCCAAGCTTAGATTCAATTTTTTTATTTCTGTTTGTCTTAAGATAATCTGTTGATCCATCCTATGGATTCTGAGAGTTTCCCATTCATCAGACATTAGATATTTAGAAACTTGCTTTTTTGTTTTGTATTTTTGTAAATGGTATAATGAAACAATAGAATTCATATAAACTACTAGATATAATTCATAATAACCATCTAATGTTTCAATTTCAATTCTTTGTAGACCAAAATGACGAATTTTTGCAAAAGATTCATAATCGTTTGCAGGTTGGCTTCCTTCTTTAAAAACATATAAAGTCAGTATTCGCTGAGGAAACTGAAGAGAATGATACTCATAATCTAACAATGTAAGATATATTAATCTAGTTTCTGTTTTTTTATTTTCACAAATTTGCCACGCAGATGCAATATTCCTTGTTTCATTCATAATGATACTCAAATTAAGTAAAAAAGTTTATAATATTACATTTTATTAGAATAGTTTCAGTCATAGTAATTTCTTTCCTTAAATAATAAAGGATAAGGATGATTTCGTTTCTTTTTGAATTCAGAAAAGTATCACAAAGTGTCATCCTTAAATTATAAAGTATAAGGAGTAAAAATGTACACTACTCTATTGAATAAACACCTAATTTCACACATTGTTTTTGCGTTTTTATTCTGGCAAAAAAAAACGCTGAAAGCAAAGTTAGTAGAGTAGTTTCAGTCATAGTAATTTCTTTCCTTAAATGATAAAGGATAAGGCTGATTTCGTGTCTGTTTGAATTAAAGTGACATCCTTAAACTATAAAATATAAGGATTTGAAAATACTAAATAATAATGCATTGAATTATTGATAGAAAGAACGTTACTAGAAGTGGTACCGTCGGTAGTGAACTTCATTTTCATCGTTTTTAGTAGTAGTTGCAATCATAAGAATTTCCTTCCTTAAATGATAAAGGATAAGGATCGCTGCATTCAACCGCGTTTGCGTTTTTTTTATTCCTTTTGTCATTACAAGGAGGGCATAGGCCCCGATAGGGGGATAGCAGACAATTTCCACAGAATAAGGATTTATTTGAATAATTTTCGGTAAAGAGCGATTTTGCAGGTTTTGAATGAAGGCCTGTGACAAGATCTAGCATTATGCCCTGTTTTTTTACAAATACTACAGCGGCGTGGTTTTTTGACTTTTTCTGGCCTGACAATGTTCAAAAAATAGAACAACTGGAAATACCTTGCTGGAATTTGTTGTTCTTGCGAATTGGATTGCGAATTGGGCGAAAGATTTTCGAAAGAATCAGGATCGAAAGACTCCAAAGTCTTCTGATCAATTTCTGCTGAGGACTGAAAAATATCATCGTTTTCGGTGCTTTCTCTGCCAAAGCCATCCTCAGAGTCAGAGTCAGACTCAGCGAGGTTAATTATTGCCGAGAGAATTGATTTAGATTCTGTAAGAATTAAATTTCAGAATGTAAGACCAAAGTCAATTCGAGGACTGTTGATTGGGTGAAGGAGCTCTTGGCTAAGGTTGTGGAAACCATCATCAGGATTCTCGCTCTCAAATTGTTTGGGAAGAGGACTAGTATTAATCCTGGTTTAGTGAATAAGGGTTGTTAAAAAGTTGAACTGTGAATAAATCTCCTTAGTAGTAGTTGTAGTCGTAGTCGTTCTCTTTCTCTTTGTAACTGCGTTTTTTTCTTCAAGAGGCTTTTGAGCTGTATATTGTAAGAAGTCACTCGTGTTACCATTGATTTGAAGAGTTGGCGGTTGGATCTTGGAAGTACAAGAGTCACATAATAGAGCACGATTTTGTTGCAGCATAATGATCGGGTCATCCGTTTGAGTGTTTGAAAGACAGTGGAAAAAACAGGTTTCACAGATGGAATCGGCTTCTTGAGGCTTTGGCTTGACTGGTGAAATCGACGCAATAATTGCTTGCAAGTCATGATTGACCGAGACAGAATTTCGTGGAAATTTCTTTCGACAAGTCGGGCATGTTGGCTGGTGAATACTCAAAAGACAGGTATAACAAAAGGTATGTCCACATGATAAAGTAGCAGGAACCACCTCCTTAGTGTACTTATGATAACAAATGCAGCAAGAAAGAAAAGAGCTATCCTCTACTGCAGCAGCCATGAGTGAAACTTGAAGTGAAACTTTGTTTTGAAATTTACTGTTCAAAGAATTAATTCAGAGAAAGGATTCAGATAACCGTGCCCAAAAAAGGAAATCGTCAAAAACTGTCAAATTGAATGATGATTCTCTAATGGTTCTCTATAATAGGAGATGTAGGAAAGCGTCAGAAATAAGATCTTCACGAATGTCGCAAAAATGAAAACTGCAAAATTTTGGAAATTTTTTTTCGGGTTTTTTCAAAAAAAAGGGCTGCATTCAAATCTATGAAAAATGGAAATTGTCTGTTCAATAAAAAATATCATCAATAAAAACTATTGTTCTATATTTTATTTGTTTATGCAAACAAGGGGTCATTTCCATCATAGGGTTTTCTAATCTATTTATTTCAAATGAAACCATGTTGTGACAACAATTCGGAAACTCTGATGCTTCGTTTTTGAAGAAATTTTGAAAATGCTTCATTTCTTTCATCTTGTGATTTTCCCTCAAGTGATTTTTTAAAATCATCTTTCAATTCATCCAATGCTTGTTTCTCAAATTTTTCCATGGGCTTCATCATCCTTTTGGAACGTGTCCAATCTTCTTTTTCTTTTTCTCTTTCTTGGGGTGTTTTCCTTCGTGGAATGGACATGCATGCATTTGGCCAATGTTCAAGATGATGTTCTTTGTATTTTAAGAAAAAATCCTTGTAATCATCATCCGACATCCTGTCAAGTGTTCCATTGTTAGGAACAGGAAAATCCATCTTTTTTTTCACTCGTTGTTGCTGCTGTTGCTAGCTAGCTAGCTAGCTACTATCGAAAGCCAAATTGGATTTTATGTTTTTGAAAAAGTCTCTGTACTGTTATTGGAATGGGTTATTTTAACACACATTATCTGAACCGTTTATATAAATAGAAAATTCGGAAATCGAATGTGGAAAAAAATAATAAATGATAATAATAGAATTCGTATTTTTCCGTTTTTTTTCTGATTCTGATTTTAGCATTAAAAAAAAGATAAGTCAATAGACGAAAAAAACACACACACACAAGGAGAATGTGTGACGCCGACAATTGTGTAAATAAGGGGACATTTCCTGAAAATGAAAAATGTCCTGGAAGTGATGATGAAAACCATCATTGTGTTGATTGTGGACAACTTTGGTTGGACAGTAATGGATTATTCTGTCATTTTTGTAATGATTATTGGTGTGTGGATTGGCAACATAATTTTAAAACATATGAAGAGACGTGTGATGCTCTTGTCGCACATAAAGGGCTAAATGAAAAAAAAGATCATCCTGAACTTGGTGATTGGGATTCAACGGAGATAATATGTAAAAAGTGTTTTATTAAAATTGTCTACATCTAGTCTGCTTTTACCATTTGCATCTTTTTTGGCGATTTCGTTTTTGAATGTGGAATTTGGCTTGGCCTTGTTAATTGTGATTCATCTATTTCTTTCATTATTGATGAATATTGTTTATGAGATTTTATTAGCTTAAGTTTATTTCCTCCAGATCAAGATAAAATGCATCGTTTTTGTTTTCCTTTATTGGAAATGCTGGGAATTGACAATATATAATATTAGTAGATGGTCCACCTTTGTTTTTAGTTAATTTCTGGTCTATTTCAAATAGAGTATTATGCAATTCTTTAAATGTAGGTCTATGTGAAGGGTTTTCTTTCCAACAATTATTCATCACATCCATCATATAAGTAGGAGTTATTTCGGGTTTACTTAAACGAGCTCCTGTCTGAATAAACCTTACAGTTTCCTTGTTATTGAGGCCTGGATAAGGAGTTTTACCAAAAGAATACATTTCCCATAATACAATTCCAAAACTCCAAACATCACTTTTTGCACTGTATTCAAGGTTTTTAATCACTTCTGGAGCAGTCCATTTAACCGGAAAACTTGTATTCTCATCCGCATAAGTGGCAGGTCCTTCAGAATCTTTTAATTGACAGCCCTTTCCTAAATCAGCAATTTTAATTATATATTTCTTATCTATTTCAGAAACAAGTAGATTTCTTGCTGCCAAATCTCTATGTATTATTTCCTTGGATTCTAAATATGCCATTCCATCGGCAATGCTTATTGCCATACCAAGTAAATCATTTTCTTTAATTTGGTTTTTTGATTCTATATTTTCCAAAAATTGATCCAATGACCCTTTAGATAAATATTCCATTATCATATACTCACCAGTAGTATTACTAAATATACCATAAAATCGTACAACATGCGGATGATTAAGTTTAATTAGCATTTCTACTTCTTTAAGCAAATTCATGTTGTTTTTCTCTTCTCTTAATTTTTTACAAGCAACTGCTGTAGTCCTGTTTCGCATACCTTTATAGACATTTCCAAAATGTCCTTTTCCAATAATTTCACCAATTTTAATATCATTAAGATAAACATCATCGAGATTTAAAATGCTAGTACTTCTGGTTTTCAATGATTTAGACAAACCATTTTCTTCTACTAATTCGGTGTCTATTCTCTCACCTTTACTTTTTAGTTCTTGTTTATAAAAAGTGTGTATCGCAGCACCGACAAAGCCAATGCACAGTAATAAAGTGAGCATAGAAAATACTATTACATAAACCATTAACTGGTTATCATCAGACAATTGAGCGGAATGTTCATATACTGTAGTACTAGTATAAGACACATCTCCTGTTGTAAGAACAGGAAAACCTGTACTAGTAATTTGATTAGAAGTACTAATCTGCCCAGTATTACCGACAGTAGTAATAATTTGTCCACTTGTACTTGTAATTTCACCAGTAGTACTACTGGTACTGGTACTGGTACTGGTACTGGTTTGTATCCCAGTAGTAGAAACTTGTCCAGATGTTGAAACTTGTCCAGATGTTGAAACTGGTCCAGATGTTGCAACTGCTCCAGTTGTTGAAACTTGTTCAAAATATGTGATAGTTATAGAAACACAATGAATACGTGCTGTTACATCTGTTCCTGATGGATTTTCTACTCGAATAGATGCACCAAAATTATCAGAATTTATCTCTTGATAATTCCATACAGTTCCCCATAAAACATCTTCTCCATTTTGAGGATAAAGAATTTCTCCAAGAGTATTATTCCATCCCTCATTATTAGCATACGTTTTTAATGACGTATAAATTCTATTACTATTTTGTCCTCCACCATCTTTGAATAAACTTATAGTTATTTCATGTAACCTAGGAGTAATTTCAAGGTGGACACTTGTAATCCATTTTACGTAAATATTTATTATTTCACTGTTTTCAGGAATATTAAAATTGAATGCTTTAGTTTCAAGTATTTCAGAAGAAAGATAGGCATACACATTGCTATAAGTATTTGTTCCTATAGGACATGATGCTCCATCTAAATTAATCCATGGTCTATCTCCTCCTTCTATTTGAATACTAGAATGCACTGTATTTCCCAAAATAGTTTCCCTATATTGTTGTTGTTGTTGTTGTGCTATAACTATGAAACATAACAACATAAAAATAAAGGTCATGTTCAGAGTCATTCTATCAAAAGTCGAGATGTTTCTTTCTTCTTTCTTTTTTTATAAATATTCTAAAATTTATATGAAAATTAAGATAAAAAAACTTGTTTGTTAAAACAAGAACGGGATTGTTGTTTATTATTTTGTAAACAACTATTTAAAAATGGAAAAAGAAATTATTTCTTGTATTAGAGTTTTTGTTATTATCAATCCAATAAAATGTATAGAAAATATTAGAAAATTAGACTTAATTTTGAAATGGGAAGGAGACAATCAAGAAGATACTAACTATGAAAAATATGAATTTGAAACAGTAGAATCATTCAAAGGGTTTATTTGGTCAATAGAAAATTATCCACGTCTTGATCTTAATATTAAAGAAAAATCTCTTAATTATCTTCACGGTTATGAAATTGGTCAATTAGTATATAAACTCTGGAAAAATAAATACGCCGAAATTGTTTATAGAAAGAATCTTACATAAACTATTATTATAACAATCCCAAAGTTTTCTAGGCAGTTTCCACTCGAAATTTGACAGCAGTCATTTGTTGGACAGCCCAGCTCCTGAAAAAATGATTTTCAGAGGAAACAAATTTTTCAAACCTCGCATGTTGATCGATAAGCACATTCAATGTAACAACCAGCTTCACGTTGACATTTTACTTCATCTCTAAGGCAATGACATACAGCAGTGCCCATTTGTTCTCCTTTGCATATAGAATAAAACTGTCCGCAATTCGCAGATAATGTTCCATTGCATGCTTGCGTTGGCAAAGTGAACACTTGTCAAATTAAATCGAAGAACAAAAGTTACACGTCAGCAACAATAAGACAAAAAAGAGCCGCATTTTGGTTGTGATGTCAACTATAAATAAAATTATTTCAAATAAATTTTCCTAAACCCTATTCGAAATTATATCTAAAAATATACTTTTAATTTGCCTAACTCGATTTTCATTTATCAACTATATTCTCGCATTTTATGTTACTTTAATGAAAGGCCCAAAGACTGAAGCCATTGACAATTATCTGAAAAAAAAGGGTTATAAAATAGAGTTTCTTAAATGTCAACCATACTATCAGAACAACGGACGCGGTTTTCACGTTTTCCGGGACGAATGTCGTGTAGGTGTAACAACATATGACGTAAAGGGCTACGCTTATTTGTCTTTAAAAAATGTTGAAAGATTCACCACAAATGGACCTTGCTCATTAAAGACTGCTGTGTTTGCTTCGTATCGCAAAAAAAACAAGAATGGTAATAAGTTCAAACATATATGGT
>SDBV01006299.1_pt1 | contig 16492 bp, 39 predicted proteins | sample 2277081 | NCBI WGS metagenome assembly SDBV01 (sample SAMN10402039, study PRJNA504765) | marine sediment metagenome | isolation source: marine sediment core GS10_PC15, 223 cmbsf | place: Arctic Ocean: Southern Knipovich Ridge | collected 2010
TTATATAACGGGAGACATGGTAAAAGGCACGGTTATATTTATCAATAAAAAAGGAAAAAATCTGAGTGCCTCTCTTGTAAATACAACAACTCACATAGATCACAAATACATAAACAATAATAACAATAACAATAAATATATATATAACTAACTACTACTACTACTCTTACATCTCTTTCCTTCTTACTCTTTAAGTATACTTAAGTGTGTGCACGGTGTCGGGAATCGTTACCGCAACTGTACTCAAATGGTTTTTTCTTTAATCACAAATCCTGAACTGGCAAAGACTTGCAACAATCTTCAACCTTTATGTGCCCATACACACTTTTCAGGGGGTTGACTTTCTTTTTAGATATGTTACTATGATGGGTTCATCCCAGCTGCAACAATCACAACATCCCGTAAGGGTACGAATACATTCACACACCCCCTCAACTGCAACAATTGTTGCAACCGAAAGGATATAGATATGATCTATAAACAACCAAACGAATACGAACGTGGACGAATAGACGGGATGTTAGAGTCTATGGAGGAAGCTAAGAGGGAATATTTGAAGGATCGTGCCAAATCTTCAGATGACGAAGCTCTTGGGATCTATTACATTGAAGGTATGGCGATGGGTGCTCTTTTCACAGAGGCAGCTATCCGTAAAAGGTTAGTTGAGGTGGAGAGGTCAATTGAAGTAAAGAAAGAACTCGCAGCATCTAAAAGGCTTATCGAGGCAGAGGGGTTACTGGGACCTATACTTTACGGAGGTTTTCGTATAACTCTAGATTCTATGGCAGATGGTTCGGATGTTGCTTTTGATTCAGTTAGTATTACGGCTGGAATTCGTAAGCGTGCCGAAGAGGTTAAAGCTTACTTCAAGAAATATGGAGAGAAGACATGAGCTCAAGCGGATACGAACGAGGAAGAGTAGCCGGACTATTAGAAGCTAAACATATAGCTGAGGATGAGGCTTCGGGCGAGAATATGCGATCAATGTTAAAAACTTGTTCGTCTAATTTCGTTTTAGGGTCGTCTCACGGCGCGCTCTGTGTTGCGCAACTTATTAAAGCAAGGTTAACTGTCACAGCTCAAGAAGCTTCACGTGAGTATGATGAGTTACTCTATAAATTAGAAGAGATGGAAAGACTACTGGGACCTCTAGAGAAAGACGATTCAGACTCCGCTGATATAGCAGATATACTTGAGAGAATAGAATCTGAATTTTGCAGCGCACACTATATCAAGGGTAAACATTTTGGCAGCTCTTACGAACTAGAACGCGCTAACGAGATAAGGGCTTATTTCAAGAAATACGGAAAGAAGACATGAATAAAGAATATAAACGTGGATTGGAAGATGCCTTGAAAGTTGTTGAGACTCTGGCTCCTATATATGAGCAGCATCTTAAAGGGGTTAAGAAGGATTTAGAGCTTACGGCCCACTATAACAGCATGGTAGAGGGAGTGAAAGGCGCAGCTAAGAGGATTGAGAAGAAATTGTATGATGTTGAAGATGAATCTAAAGGATTAAGAAGAGCTTATGAAATCGCTATGGATCAGGTTCAGCATTATGATCGTCTTCTAAGAAAAGTTGAGGGTGATTCAGATGCTGCAGAGTCTTACAGAAGTATGTTAGCTGGAGCAGAAGGTGTGGCTAAACATATTAAGATAGAATTGCCTGAGCTTGAGAAAGATCCCGTAAGACTTGCTGAAGCGGAAAGATTATTAGGGCAGATAAGTAAATGCTTCCCAGGCTGTATTTCAGAAGAGTTACGTTGTGCGGCTAGTACTTATGAGGGTAAGAATACAACTACTGCAGATCGTGATTTGATTAAGGGAATTAGAACACGCGCCGATGACATTGAGGCTTATCTTACTAAATACGGAAAGAAGACATGAGCGAGGAATATAAGCAAGGACTTTTAGATGGACTACTAGAGTCTCGCAGAATTGCTATTGATGAGACATCTAAAAACTATGAGAAGGACCGTGAAACTATACTAGATAGCCAGATGCTTGCTAGGGATTACAGAAATCGTGCGCAAGGCGCGAAAAGCATAGTTGAACAAATTAATGCAAAGTTAGAGAACATTAAAGGCGGGACAAACTCCCAATTGTTGCGGCTTGTTGAGGCGGAAAGACTACTGGGACCTATCCTCTTTGAAGAGGGGAAGGGTAAGTATTCTATAACATTAGATTTCTTCGATAGAGAGGTCTATGGTCCAGACTTAAGAGATGGGCTTTTTAAGCGTGTTGAAGAGATCAGGGCTTACTTCAAGAAATATGGAGAGAAGACATGAGCGAAGATTATAAGAGGGGATTGGAAGAAGCTTATGCTATTGCTATGGAGCATGTTATAGCTTACGAAAAGTCTCTCAAAGAAGCTAAAGGGAATTTGGACAGGGAAGAGATGCTTAGGTGTATGTCGGCTGGAGCAGAGGGTATAACCCTACATCTTAAAGGAGAGCTGCAAGGAATTGAGAAAGATCCCGCTGAGTTACTCGCGCAACTTGCTGAAGCGGAGAGACTACTTGGGCAAATAGAAAAAAATTACTTAGGTGATGTTTCAGCAGAGTTACGTGATTTGGCTGATATCTATGAAGAACGTAGTCCTACTATTCCTAATTCTCCGTTAGTTAAGGAGATCAGGGTACGCGCCAATGATATTGATTCCTATTTCAAAAAATACAGGAAGAAGACATGAAGGATAATCCAGGAGAGTTAACCAGTAAAAAACTATGTGATCTTAGTAGGTATACAGGACTTAGCTACACTAACTTAGCTTATATATTATGTGTGGATCGCCCCACTATACATTTGTGGATGAGTGGAGTCCCAATGGATCCTGGTAGTGAAAAGCACCTCCATCGGTTATTTGAACTTATTACTAAGATGGATCGGGGGAGTGCTTGGGAGAATAGAGCTATTTTGCTAAATTTAAATAAAAAAGATCTTCCTTTAAACTTGTTAGCTTGTGGTTATTATGACAGGTTTATTGAGGTAGTAGGTCTAGGACCTGGAAGGGCTGAAATAAAACTTAGTGCTCTGTCTCCAGAAGCTAAAGCAGCACGTGCACCACGCCCTCCTGCAGAATTAGTAGACGCACTTCAAGATCGAGTTCATGAGGAACCTAAAAGAAAAAAGAGAGGACTATTGCGATGGATTCTAGCAAAGTGGAAAGGGATGATAGGGAGATAAAGAGGATTAAGATTGTAGTAATTACTACAAATAAAAGTGGTGAAGAGTTGAGACGTAACATTATGGATGTTAATTCAGGGAATGTGTTGGAGGTATGTGATCACGTAAGGTTAGGGCTTGAAGAAAAACTTACTGAAGCTGGGTATGCAAGTTGTGATACATCATGCGGAAGGTGGTTCTCCGAAGGATTAATAAAGGATGGCGGCGGTTTCATCTGTCCAGAGTGTTATGGGAATGAAATGGATGTATACATAGATTTGAATAGCTAAAAAATAATGGTGTTTGTGGTATAAATATTATGAAGGATCTTGGTGTTTCGATTTTGAAGGGAGAACGAATATGACTAAATTACGAAGATTGCTTAAGATGCTTGACATCCTTCTTACAGGTAAGTGTCGAGATGTGAAGGTGTTCCCAAGATGTGCTTTGGAGTGGGACACAGATAGTTTCATCTGTTTGAGTGATTGAGGTTACTCCCAGATTGAACTAATGTGTCCAGGAACTTTAGGCTTAATAGGAGGCTCTAGGAAGGCTAAAAAAGCCTGGAACAGTGAGAGAGGTCAGGATTTGGTATTGTGGATCAATCAACTAGTTGCGATCCAATCGGATCCTGTTAATTATCCAGGACAGCAGATGTAATTCGGTTTTATGGGGTTTATTCAGGAAGGAAAACGAACATGGGCCCAACTCGAAAGTATATTCTAGAGACTGCGGCAAATGACGTGCAAGAGGCGGTAGCAAGAGGTAGCGCGACGGAGATTGCTTACACAGCTCTTAGGGCGCTGGCTTCGTTGGCCTCAAACGAAGGAGATAATGAGCTAGAAAATTCTTTCATCACACTGGCAGATGGGCTCGGGTAAGAAAGGAGATGTCCATGACTAGGCATAGATATGTCTGTGCAGGCGGTGCAAATCCTGGACAAACTTTGTGTTGTTTCTATTTGAAAGCAGGTCTTAGTAAAGGTGTTGCTTTTATGGTAGCAACAGATAAGGTTTGGGAAGAATCTTGGGCTGAGTTTGAGCATCCTCTAGTTACTGCTTATGAAGATTTCATATTCCAATATCCTTCCGAAGGTTGGTGTTGGGTTAAGGTTAAGGAGTACGAGCTTAATCTTGTTAAGAGAGCGATAGCCATTGTTCTCGAGTGTGAACCAGAGGATGTAGATATTCTCATTGATAAACCTAGAGGTCCTGTTTGGGTTTGAAAAGGACTAACCTCCTTTTCTTTAGCTATTAAACATAACTAACCATTTTGGTACAAGTATTGAGAGATTGAAGGTAATCGCTATTAAAAGGAGATAGTGAGATGAGAAAAATTGGAGTTGTACTAATCACCAAAGATGTAAATGGTGATGAGGTGAGGCATCATATCATGGACATAAGTTCCGAACACATAATGGACACTAGGCTGCAGGTAAGGTTAGGAGTTGAAGAACGGCTTTCCAGGTCTGGGCATGCGAAGTGTGGGAAATGTAGCGGATGGGGTAGTGAGAAATTACTACCATATCAGGGATATCGCATTTGTTCTGAATGTTATGCAGAAATAAAAGAGATGTATACTCTATAAAGCCTGATGGGGTTGGAAGAGGATTAGTTCCTCTTTCTTAGCTAGGAGACGATCATGGAAAAATTCACGATTCAGATGGAGACGAAGATAAAGTCACACGTTACAGGTAAAGAAGAAATAGTTAAAAGGGAGATTGTTATAAATTCTCCACCTCATGTGTATTTAGGGGCGTGCATAGAGTTGGGATTTTCCAGCGCAATTATGAATTATTCATTCAGGGTATGTGACGGGTGTAAGGAGTGGTTTTCTTTATCACCGCCTTCTTCGCTAATAAAACCAAAAGGATCAGGTCACATCTGTTCAGATTGTGAGGTTAAAGAGGAGGGGGTAGTTATGACATTCAAGTATGAAAAATATACTGCAAGTAAGTCTTTAAAGGAGAGAGAAGGGGATGTTCTATATGCGGATCCTGAAGATTATAACGATCTTTCTTTTCGTTTTAGGGATGAAGAGACTGAAGAGACAATAGCCGCAAAGGCACGTAGGCTTCCTTACTATATTTCTAAGGGAAGTAATTTTCTTCTTCTTACTGACGGTAGTACTTATAGGCCTGAGGACGGCCCTTATGATATTTTAGTGAAGAGTTACGACGAGGAGATCCTCAAGGAGGTTATAGCCTTTATGCGGAATTGCAAAGTCGAGGAGATTGAGTTTGTCTAATAAGGAGGCTCACCATGAAGTTCAGGTACAAGCAGTACATTGCTAATAAATGGGGCGGGGATGAAACAGTTGTATGTGCGTTTTCAGAATGTGGCCACCAGCTTGGTTTTCGTTTTAGAGACGAGAAGACTGAAGGTCTACTAGCTTCAAGTGAGGGTAGGGCTCCTTATCAAATTCCTGAGGGGTTTAATTTTATCTTCGTTTCTGGTTATTTCATTAATCAACCAGGAGACGGCTCGGTTATTGATTTTGTGGTAAAAAGTTATGATACCAACATTATCAAGGAAGTTATGGCTGACAAGTTTGAGTGTAAGATTGATGACATTGAGTTTGTTTAACAAAGAGTAAATCATGAAACCTTCAGAAAGAAGAAAAAGAAAAGAAATTAGGGCGGTTGTAATCGCATTGACTTGGAGTTTTGCTTTAATCGCATGTTTATTCATTATTATGGTCTGGATGGGTTTACATAATAACCAGTACACAGATTTTTCTGGTGCTGTAAAGTATGCAAAAGAATCTGGTGATGTCGTAGTGAAGTACATATTTAGTTTTATGGCGGTTCTTGTACCCCTTGTGATTGCAGTATATGTAACTATGTGGTTGATGGATAAGACTATGCGGGAAGAGAGAAAGCCATGAAAATCCTAATTCAGGTAATAGGAACCGAAGAGGTTGTTTATGATACCTCAACAAATTTAAAGACTTTAACCCTAAACACCATGAGTATGTGGGAAGCTCGGGAGTATGTACACCTTGGGCTTTCAGCTGTACTTAGAAAAAAGGGGTATAAAGAATGTCCCAGCTGTGGAGAGTGGTACCTTAAAGGGGCTTTTAAGAAAGAGAAAGGGTTACTTCTTTGTCTTCAATGTATAGATGATCTAAGAATGGAAGCAAACTTCGCGCTGAAAGGAAATAGTTATGGTAAGAATTGAACTTCAAATGGTGTCGCATTCTTTAGGGGGTAAAGAGGTGTGCGTCAAGGTGTTAGCTCTAAATCAGAGCAATATAATAAAGCTTCAGGAGCACATTTATAGGGCTGTTTCCGCTAAGTTTTTAGAACTCGGATACGAACAGTGTACTGATTGTGGGGAATGGTATACAGGTAAGTTGTTCGAGCGTCAGACAGATGTTGTTTATTGTTTTAAATGCATGGTTAAATATGGTGAGAGATCACCTTATATTGAGGAAGAGCAGTCATGAAAAAGATTAAAGTTCAGATGGTTGTGGTAGAGGATTCAGAAGATTCTTCGTATGAGTCAGGGCATCCTTTAAAAGAGATTGCAACCGTACATGCGGATAACTCTGCGGAAGTATTTAATTTTCTATTAACAGCTATTTACAATAAGTTTAAAGAACAAGTTACCTACATGTTGCAGTGTAGTATATGCCAAGAGTGGCATAAACAACCCGAAGCTAAACTCATGACGCGGGGTTACGGTCACGTCTGTTTTCCGTGTGCTGCTAAAGAAAAAATGGAAACTAAATAAGGAGATAAGGTTTTGGAAAATTCTGAACTTAAAGAACGAGACGTAGTCTCTCTTGCAATTAATCTACCTCGTCTTAAGTTAAATCGAGATCAGACAGGTACAGTGGTTCGTGTTTATGGGTGTTTGGCTTGTGAAGTAAAGTTCTCGAATGGTGTGGTTGTTATGTTGTCTCCGGCAGACTTGGTACCAGTAAAATCCTAAGGGGAAATCGATGCGAACGATCAGTTTCAAACTTAGTGAAGAGATTAACAGCTGTTTGGCTTCTTTCTATGAAGATATGGAAGATGTAACTTTTTGTTTTTATAAAGGTGTTCCAGGGAGGGCAACTGTAGGTCTTGAAGGGGGAACTGTGGAGTTGAACTTTGATGGCAATATACCGTGGGAGGAAAGGATGATTAAAACTTCTACTGACTTAGTGGGGATCGCTTTTAAGATGGGTCTCATAGCAGATGGTGGGTATTGGAGAATTGATGGTAGATTACTTGGAAAAGATAATGAAGAAATTTGAACAATACATAAAAGACAATGGGGTAGAGATTATAAAGTGTAAAAGCTTAAAGGAGCTTCCTTATGGGGGACGCCAATACAAAGTTACATTACGTAACAAAGCTCGTAAAAAATTAACAATTTTGTACATACTGCCTTTTAAATCTATGCCTGGTCCTTTGTTAGATGATATTTTCCATACTCTAGTTGACGAAGCCCACGCGTTTGAGAAGCATTTTGGTTTCGGTAACTGGTGGGATTATATCACCGGAGGTTATGTTAATGCAGAGCAGATACCTAAAGTTAAGAAGCTTTATCGTGATTTGGTAAAACTCATGAAGAGGTTAAAGAAGTTCACAGGTGACAGTTATTTGGATCTGTTGGCATGTAAATAAGGTAGAAGCATGAAAACATCTAGAGTTGTTTTTCTTGTTATAACTTGGATTGTGGCTCTTCTCACATTCACGTTTGGAATAGCTACTTGGAGTGAGTTTGATAAAACTAACTACGAGGATTTCTCTGTGGCTTTAATCTTCGGTTTGTTGATGGTGTGTAAGGTTTTTGCGGGTACTTTAGCTGTAGCTCTTATTGCGGCCCCAATTGTCCTAGCTGGGAGGTTGACGCTGGACGCGGAGTTTAAACAAGAGCAGGAGAATAAAGAGGAGAAAGAGAGGGTGGAACGGCGAAAAGAATTCATGGAAATAGAAGAGGAGAATTAGAATGAAAACATCTAGAGTTGTTTTTCTTGTTATAGCTGCAACAATAGCAATATCTATATTTCTGCTAGGGGCAGGGACTTGTGCTAAGTTTAGTGATAATAATTATGAAGATTTTTATGCGGCCTTTGATTTTAGTTTATTGACACTGTTTAAAATTTATGCAGGTACTTTGGCCGCAGCCCTTCTTATTTCTCCTATAGCTGTAGTCGTAAAACTAGTAATGATGGCAGACGATAAACAAAAACAAGAAGACAGAGATAAAGAGAAACTAATGAAAAAGTGGCAGGAGGCGATGAGCAAGGAGAATCGAGAATGAAGAAGCTTGAATTCATTTCAAAACTAATAGGTTGGTTTTTGCTTAGTTGGGTTGGGATCTTTTTAATTTTCATGATTCCATTGGTTGTGAAGTTCGGCTTCGCCGATACCGTTCCTTTTACTGAATTTAGTATTAAACTTTCCTTTGCACTTGCGGCTTGGTCATTTTTGGGGTTTGCAGTTTTGATGGCTTTTTTTAGAAGCTGTTATTGCGGTTATTGAAAGGAGGAAGGTTGGTAAAACTCCTTAGTTGGGGGACTAAAAAATCACGATATTTATGGTATAAATACTATGAGATTAGGGTTGTTTTACATTTGAAAGGAGATGTAAAAATGAAAAATCTTAAGGTTAAAATGGTTCCCGAACTGTATGAGGCCCTCAAACGAACTGCTAATTTTTGTATTAATGAGGGTGAGGGAAAAGTCACCCTTATTAAGGGTGATGAATACGGTTGTGCCTTGGCTAAGGCTTTCCTAGAAGGGTTAGGACACGTTGTTGAATTTGAGTTCAACGGAAATCCTGGATGGGAAGTTAGGATGAAACAGGAAGTTCTGGACATATGCTGCAATTCTCCAGAACAGGTTTTCCTTGTTTCTGGGGTCTAATGCTAGTGAGGGGTTTATTGCCTTTATGTAAAGGAACAAATAATGGAAAAACTCACGATTAAGCTTCGCAACTCTCTCGTGCGGGAGTATCAGAAGCTCGCCCACGACTACAAGACCGAAAAGGACGCCACCATCCTTTACCTTAAGGAAAAGGGTGGGAAGCTCACGTTACGAGTACTGCCTGAGAAAGATGGATGGCATCTTGTTCACTTGGAACTCGACGGGGATTCTGTCGAGTGGGAGATGAAACAGCTCCAAGATATTGGAGATCTGATAGAGACCTTGCCAAACTTGGTGGTCTCAGAATAGTTTTGCTGCAACAACTGCAACATCTTGAGGCAAAACAAGATGGAATTATGTCGCCATCGAAATAAGCATCCGAGAGACATAGTTCAGCAGTTGTTGCAGCCTAATAATTCGGCGCGGTTCAATGGACCCTTTACGCGCCGGAGCTGCTAGTTGGGTGGGTCAACCACTAGCACCGGGGAAGATGATTTGCGAGTCGTCATGCCTCCGTTCTAAGGAGTGACTAAATCTGAACGCCGTGATTTAGTTAAGCCAGTATTGGGATCCCAAAACTAGGCGTGACAGTCGGGAGAGACCGGCACTATATTCTGCTGTAACAATTGCAACATTTGGTACACAAATGGAATCGTGTTCATTTGAAAAACACTCCACGATTCAGCAGTTGTTGCGGCTCTTTCTTCTCCCTTCCTCGTGAATAAGCCAAGGCGGTAAAGATTAGGCTCTCTAGTCTTTCAGGCGGTGTGTTGGCCCGAGGGAGGGAGTATTTAAAGGGGTTTCACTCCCCTTTATTTAGCTATTACTTCTGGTATAAGTAATATGAAGTTGAAGGTGTTTCACTGTAGAAGGAGTGGTGAAATGGATTACGACAAACTGAAAGAATTTCTAGAGTATCCTGATTATAAACTTTTAGATATAGCTTACTCATCTAAAGGGTTTGAAGAGCCTGAAGTAGAGAGGTGGGAGGCTCCTAAGGGGCCTCTTTCTTTGGCAAGCTTGGTGGTAGGTCTTTCTTATAAGCAAAAGTTGTTATGTATAATAACCGCTGCTGAGATGCTTTTGCCTTATTGGCATGACTATAATTTTGAGTACCCTTACATTCCAAGAGGCATTATTAGTGTGGCTTATTGTGCTCTTCGTGGGGATGAGGATCTTCTTAGTGTTACTGGGACGTTTAGGTTACAAGAACTATATCAGGGGTTGATACGCTATGAACAGCGGCTTGAACCAGGTCGCGGACTTAGAGGACACGTAATTTACTCTTTTATGTCTCTGGGTGAAACGTTAATAGTTTTTGAGAGGGATAAGGGAGCGTGTCAAAGTGTGAATCTTTTTCCCATCAATTCAGTTGCGCAAGTTATGGATTACTATGTAGGATACGCACGATGGTGGTCTAAAGTTCGAACACGTTTACCTATTAATGAGGCAACGACGGCTTCAATAACCTGGTGAAAATACATGAGTGACTATACTAAATTGAAAGCGTTTTTAGAGACTCCTTTGTCTACGGTTTTTGATCCTTGTGAGCTTAGATTAACAAATGAACCATCAGAAGTAGTTTTGCACAATATCTTTTCTGTAGAAAATTTACTTGTAAAATTATCATCTAAACAGAAAATATTGTGTGCTATTACGGCTGCTGAGATGGTACTTTCTTATTGGATTAATTTAGGTCACAAGTATAACCATCTTCCACAAGAAGCTATAGAATTAGCCTATGAGTGTAAGTCTAGGGAAAATAGTACAGTTTCACGTTATAGTCACGCTTTATATCTAAGATCTGGAGAGAGGCGCAAACTTGGAGATAGCTGTGCTGAAAACGCGATTTTGGCGGCGGTTAATGCTCTTTGGAATTCTACACGTCCAAATTGTTGGCAGATTTCTTTGATTGTTAGATATGCCGCAAAAGCTAGTGGACTTTTAAGACCTTTCTATAAAAAGTGGTGGCGTAGATGTGAAACTCGTTTAGCATTTGTTGAAGCAGATAAAGCAGTAATAGAATGGAGACATCCTTGTGGAGTATACAAAGCTAAAGAGATTCCTATTGAAGCCTTCCTTAGATGTGTTTGATCCGTGTGAACTTAGAGGTATGCACGATTCTTGGGAGAAGACTAAAGAAAGTCTCCCTTCTTCAATTTCATCGCAATGAAGAGTATTGGAATCTCAAGGATTATGTAGGTTCATTTCCTTTAACTCAACGGGTTATTTGTGCTTTAACGGCATTAGAAATGATTTTACCAATATGGTTAGATTATGAAGCAGAGCTTCCAAGACATCTTCTAGATAGGGGAGTATTTAGGGAAACTATAAAGGCCTGTTATTCTTTTCCTGATGTTTCTGTAGCTAGAAGTATTAGTGGGAGGTCCTGGATAGCCGTACGAAGGGCTGGGGATTCCGATAATTCCTCAGCATTTTCTGCAGCTCTTGCCGCGAATGTAACTGTTCATATGGTATTAGGAGAAAGTTGGACGATGCACATTTGCCCGGTTGTAGTTGCTACTTATGCTAGTGATGCTATATGTTACGATAGAGTGGATGATAAAGTTTTTATTTTTAGATGGTGGTCTCGTTGTCGGACACGTTTGGCATTTGCTGAAGCTAACAAAGCAGAAATAACTTGGTGAAAAACATGAATAAATCAAAAGGTTGGGATACTGACAAGGAATGTGATATACGTCTTGATACAGTAGACGGTTATTACTATCTTCATACAAACGGGGACTTGATATATAAACGCACTCAACCAGAGTTAGATAGTGACTTTGTTGTTAGGGTGTGGGCTTTTGCTCCTGACCGCGAAATTGCGTGGATTATTTTGAGTGAAGCCTTGGCTTTAGGAGCAAACAGGACTCGGGTTTATGAGTTAGCTCTTAAGTGGGGCGTCGATGATGAAGACGCGCAGAACTTCGTTAAACACGGCACTAAAAATCTTTTGGCTTTATCAAATAAAGAAGGACGATGGAGTGCTGTATTTGCAGATGGGAAATCAGAGACCGGTTACGGCACTACTGCACTTGATGCATTAGCAGATTTGGCTAAATATGGCTTGTCTGCACAAAAGAGAGGGTTATAAATTATGGAAGAATGGGAAAAGCGGTATTTGCACGAGAAGGATTATAGAGATTCTATGTATGACTCTCTAGGTATGCCAATACCAGAAGATGAAGAATACGGTACCTTGAAGATAACGATGACGACGGATTATAGGTCTTTTAAGGGTTTGGTTTTTTGGCCTGATTTTGAAAGCAAAGGACATACTAGCACGTCGTATGAAAAATGTGCTTGTAGTAAACAGAAATATAGAAAAGAGGAGAATAACCATGACAATAAAGGATCAATTGATTAAAGAGGCCCAAAGACAGTTAAAGCATTTTGGAGTTGACATAAATATTTTGTGTCTAGGTAGTTTAGATGCGTGCATCAAAGCTGTCGAAAACGGGAAATCAGTCGAAGTTGCTGCAAGTGTTCTCGTGGACTATACTCTCTTTTCAGATGATTTATGACAATTTTTTATCACGGAACAACTGAAGAAGCTTGGGAAGAAATTCAAAAAGAAGGAGTACTTTGGGGTCGTAAGGACACGTATAATGAGTGCGGTAGTTTGATGTCGAGGGTAACCTGGTTGGCGCGTAAACAACAAAATGCTGGAACTTTATCGTGCAGGACGCGAGAACGAGTCTTGTGTTATTTTGGAGGTGGCGCTGGACGAATCCTTTGAGATGTTTGGTTGTGGAGGTAATTGGCAAGTGTGTGTTTACGATCCGATTCCGTTAGAAAGGATTAGACGTTATGAAAGATCAAGAAAGTAATAAGAAAAACTGCCCAAAAACTTTTGAGGGTGTAGCTTTGATGTCACTCGTGAGTTTTATACATTGGCAAAACATAGCAGTTCAAAATCCATGTACGCACCGCAGTACTTATGCAATGGGTCAAGCCGGAGCATACGAGGCAGTATTTGAATTTATTACTGGGTATTCAACTGTAAGTGTTGGATCAGTGGATGAGTTTTGGGAGAGTGTAAATAGAGGAGCTCTGACGAGTGTAAATAGTTCTGAAAAAACTTAGTATAATTAAAGTATAGAGGAGAATGCTTATGGATTATAAATTGAGAATGGGAAGTGATGGAGAACTTATTAACGAGAAAATTAGCATCTATACAAAAGATTGAATCTGTCGAACCTATCGAAGGAGCTGATAGGATTCAGAAAGCAAGAGTTTTAGGTTGGGGTCTTGTAGTACTTAAAGATGAGTTCGTACAGGGGGACCTTTGCGTTTATTTTGAGATTGACTCTGTGCTTCCTAAGACTGAATGGTCAGCCTTTATGGAGAAGAGGAAGTATCGAGTTAAGACTATGAGAATGCGAGGTACTTTATCCCAAGGACTTGCGTTACCTCTAAGTATTTTACCGACAGACGAGCCTCTTAGTATTGGAGATGATGTTACAGATATCTTAGGAGTAACAAAATACGAGCCTCCTATGCCTCGTAGCCTGGATGCTATGGGTCCATTTCCATACTTTATTTCTAAGACAGACGAGTTGCGTGTTCAGTCTTACCCAGATGTTCTTAAAGAGTTAGTTGATGTACCCCTTGTTGCAACAGTTAAATTAGATGGTCAGAGTGCAACATACGCTAATTGGAATGACGAGTTTTGGGTCTGTTCTAGGAATATGAGACTTAAAGAAAATTGTCTTAATCAATTTTGGGATATGTCGGAGAAATATCGTCTTGCTGAGATTTTGGAGGATGGGTTTGTAATCCAAGGAGAGATTTGTGGGCCTGGTATTCAGAAGAATAGACTTGGATTGAAAGAGGTAGATCTATTTGTTTTTAATGTATATGACCTTAATAGAGGAGATTACTACCATCATGCCGATGTGCTTCGTATATGCAAAGATCTGAAGCTAACTATGGTTCCAGAAGATTTTCGTATGACTCCGATAGAAATTCCAACGATCGAGGAATTTTTAACATTAGCACAGGGGTTCTACAAAGGGACAAGTCAAGCTCGTGAAGGAATTGTTATTAGGGCTCTGTATGATCGCTGTAGTTTGGTTCTAAAAGGTCGTCTTAGTTTTAAGGTTGTTAATAATGATTATTTGTTGAGGAATTCTTAAACAGGAGGAAATATGAAATTTACTTTTGAGTGGAGACGTTGGGTATTTGGAGTTAGATATTGTCAGTATCTAAAAAGGCTGTTTATACATGTTGGGCCTTTTATGATGTGGGTGGATATCTACAGGAAAAAGTAATGGTATACGCGTCAAATGAACGGAGGTGGGGTGTGAGACTAGCTTTAAAAGAATCAGTACATCAGATTTTGAAGCATTGCAGATCTATGCCAGGAGGGGGACATAAACTTTCTGATAAAGAAATCACGAGAATTTGTAAAGATTGTGCAGATGCAACTAAATTGTATCTAGCTTACCGTTTAGTGTATGACGCTAATGAAGGGGGAAACAAAGAAGAGTTAGAAGCAGCGAAAAAAGATCTTGTAGAAGTTCATGAAGAGTTCGGCTTTAACAGCATTAAAGATGTGTGGGTGTCGTATCCAAGGCCTCGTCTGATTCAGCTAAGCTGAAAAATATACCATAATATGGTATAAGTAATTTGATAAGAATATGTCGCATAGCCCCTCTACACGAGGGGTTTCTCTAATGGTGTTTCTTTTACTGTTAAGGAGTAAGTCATGATTGGTTCTATCCTAGTTGGTTCAGTTGTATTAGGCAGTTTAGTAATAGCGTCTTTTACGATACTTAAAGGTATAAAGACGTGTTATAAGAAAGAAGATGCAAAAGGTATTAGTGACTTGCTTATTAGGGAAATTCTTTCCGAAGTAAGTGGAAGAACGATTAATTTAGATCTAGTGGGTGATGCGAGTAGAGAACTTAGGAACGGGGAGTGCAGTGTGAACGAGGCGGTAAAGTATGTTCTTAGGGAAAAGAAAAAGGAAAAGAGCGTTTAAGACTATTAATGCTTGTTGTTCTCCATGATAGGGCGGCTAAAAAAATAAATCCTGGAAAGGAGAAAACAACATGAAGTTTTATATCTTGAGAAGAATCTGGTGGAATGTGGCTTGGAGCAGATGGTTATTCGGGGTTGTAAGAGAAGGGAGAACCCTGTTCTTTTGTTTTGGCCCATTGGTGTGGTGGTTCAAGCCGGAAGGGAAAAATCAAGAATGAAGAATGAAGAATGAAGAATGAAGAATCAAGACGAACTCCTTAAATTGGGGCTGCCTAAATGGCCTCAAATGTATACTACAGGTAAACCGGTGAGCGAGGATCAAGCTATAGAGATCATCCGTCGAACGGATTATTTCTTTAGGTCTATGGGAGGTAACGATGAAGAGTTTACCAATAAGATCAGGACATCTGTTGGAATGCCAATTCTTGATTATAGAGCAGGGCACGAGAAGGCGTTTCATGAAGCGTGCAAGACACAAGATGCGTGGCGGCAAAAATGGGAGTGTCTCTGGACGAGTTACGTAGATAACGACTGGATTACCTGTTCTTACATTTACGGTCCTCATGGATGGATGCACCCTGATGGGTCTGTAGGATTTGAGGATAATGTCGGGAAATGGCCAGAGGCTGAGGAGGTTCTTACTGATTGGAAGAAAATTGCCAAGATTTGGGATTTTCTTGATGTAGGCGTTACCTTGATGAGCGGGGAACATTGTGAGGATGGCACTCGTCCTGTAGTATCGATCTGTGTCAAAGACGGAGGGGCTTGTCTCGTTGATCCAGCAAAAGAAGACGTTCATGAGGACCATCCCAAGCTTACACTTCGAGGGGAAGTATATGACGAGAATCTCATAGAATACCTTAACACGGAGCCAAGAATTAGGGAATGTGGTCTTGATCCCAAACACTTCCAATATTTCGAACAGGTAGCTAAAGAGAAAGGTTTAGTTTAATGAATACCCTCCCCAAAACACCTCCATTCGATCCGCGTGATTGCAAGAATACTGAAGAACATCTGGTCCAGTTGAGGGGACTCGTCTCAGATCTCGGTTGGGGCGAGTTCATGCATCATGTTGCAGGAGTTATGGCTGAGCAGGTGGAGATGGTTGAAGATAGACAAAGTTCAGCGTTGTTCGCTTGCAGCAATACGATACTTGCTCTTTCATCGGCTTTCGTGGATTGTGGGTTTTTTACCAAGTATCCCGAGAACATGTTACCAAGGAGAAAGGTTTAGTTTAGAAACAGTAGGCGACAACAGTCCGCGCCCATTGACGTACACTAATGGGAACGTCAGAATTAACCAGGAACGTAAGTCTGGCTAGGCTCATAAATGTTACAAAATGCCCCGTGTAACGGCCCATAGATTTTGGGTGGGCTGAGGGTGTCTATTGTTTTTTCATTCCATGCTGTAGCTCAGTAGGTTAGAGCGCCGCACTGTGGATGCGGAGGTCGGTGGTTCGAATCCATCCAGCTGGACCA
>SDBV01006300.1_pt1 | contig 16492 bp, 12 predicted proteins | sample 2277081 | NCBI WGS metagenome assembly SDBV01 (sample SAMN10402039, study PRJNA504765) | marine sediment metagenome | isolation source: marine sediment core GS10_PC15, 223 cmbsf | place: Arctic Ocean: Southern Knipovich Ridge | collected 2010
TGGTGAAAAATTTGATAGTAATTGAAAGATATGATCCCAGAATGGATAAAAATGCCTTAAAAGAGATTTTTAAAGATTTTATTGAAAATAAATCATATTTCTTCTCCCGTTGGGAGAAATTTGAAGAAGAATTAAATAAAAGAACACTCGATCTTCAATATAGAAATTCAATGGTTGTAGCTAAAGAAGGTGGAAAAATTATCGGGTTTGGAACTTATACATTGTTTCGAGACTACCTAGGAAATGATCGAGTTTTAATTCACCAAATTTTAACAAAAAAAGAAGATTCTTACAAAAAAGGAATTGAAGAACAAATTATTCGAGAGCTCCAGTTATATATTAAAAGGACATTGAAAATGGATAAAGTTTTTTTTATTTCTCCAGACTCCGACGGAACAATGAAAAGTATCTTCTTAAAACTTAGTATAAAAAAGTCTAAACATATTTGGTATGAACGAGAAATATAATTAAGGTTCTTATCTTTACTGCTTATTCAGAAAAAATGTGAAAGAATCTCATGAAAAATTCAGAGAATATCAAAGATCTTATTGAACAGGCAAAAAAATTAAGAGAAAGAGAAGAATTTGAAAAAGCCCTTGAAATTTTAGAAAAGATTAATAAAGAAAATCCTGATTGCCAAGAGATAAAAGAAAGTCTAGTAGAAGCTTTATTTTTTTATGGTGGATATCTTAACGATTTTTTTGTTCTAAAATATGAAAAAGCAAAAGAAATATTTGAAAGGATTATCACACTTGAACCAGATAATTATAGGGCACATTATAATTTAGGAATTGCATTTTTTAACTTAGAAGATATAAATAATGCTAAGAATTCTTATGAAAGAGCATTGAAAATCAAACCTGATTATAAATATTGTTTTTACAATTTAGGTTTAATTTATGAAGAGGTTGAGAAATTAGATAAAGCTTTAGAATACTATGAAAAAGCTTTGGAAATTGATCATAATTTTGTTTATGCTTTAACGGCAAGATCACAAGTAAGACAAAAGCTAGATGATTTAAAAAAAAAGAAAATTAGCTAAATGATTACGCTTTCATTAATTTATTATGAATAGAATAGCATACAATAATAATAACTAATACAATGATCCCACCAATTAGGTATCTTAACATTGCTGGATCTGAAAATAGCGACTCAAATTGGAACATATGTTTTCTTTATTAAATTTTTTAAGATCTTATTAGAACTTGTTATATTTAAGATTTAACAATTAGAAATATTTAAACTTTTTTTGTTTCATAAAAAACGAATTTAAGAAAATAAATTTCTTCTTCATTCGAGGTAAAAAATAGATAAAGAAAAGAAAAAAAATTGAAGTTATTTAAAAATTAGTTCCATTGAGCTTTTACAAGAGCTTTGGTTAAATACAATGATGATATAAAGGAAATTAAAAATCTAAGAAAACAAAGTTATTTAAATTCATTAGATTTATACCAGAATCTAATTGCGTATACAAAAAAACTGATAATCTTAAAAATCTTTGAGAGTTTAAGTTTATATGTGAAAAAAAGAAAATTCTCTTTCTTAAAAATAGCTTAAAGCCAAAAAATTTTATAAATTTAACTAGACTAAATCTAGGTAATAATAAAACCCTTAAATAAAAAAAAGATTATTAATTTTTTGTTTATTACTTTATAAATCTAATTAAGCAAACCTCTTCTGCTTATATTTCTATCTGAAAGTTTATTTGAACTCTGACGCGGTAGATGAGTTTGTCGATGTCTTCTTTAGTTAAATTAATGGCTTACATTAATTTTTTAACCTTGACATCAGATTCTAGGATTTGTATATTTCGGATACCACGTAATGATTTTTTTGCTTCAGCATAACAAATTTTAACGGCATCTGCCCAATTTAAGGCCTAAAAATGAATGCTTCTAGACTCTCTTTTCAGAAGTGCCGACTAATTGAATACTTTTATAAACTGGCAATTTAATTTCACCTATAAATTAATATTTGTGTAAGTTAATTTGTTATTAGTTAATATTTAAACATTTCGCAGAAAATTCATAAATTTGGAGGTTTAGACGTTAAAATAAAAAAGAATCTAAATTAATAGTTCTGAAAAGAAAAATAAAAAAAAAAATAAACAAATAGTTTTTATTATTGAATTAGATTTTTTTAGGCATCTAAGTTTTCAATTAAGACTGTTATGCCTTGTCCACCACCAACACAAGCATTAGCGATACCATATTTTGCTTTTTTATCTTTTAAGATACGAGCAAGGGTACCTGGTAATCGAATCATTGTTGAACCTAATGGGTGGCCAATAGCAGTAGAACCTCCCATAACATTAACTTTTTCTTCTGGAATATTAAAAGCCTTCATACAATTTAAGGCAACAATCGTAAATGCTTCGTTAATCTCCCAGTAATCTATATCATCTGCGGTTAAACCAGCATGTTTTAGAGCATTTTCAGATGCGGGGACAGGTCCTCTTCCCATAACAGTAGGATCGACTCCTGCAAAACCAATTGAGACAATTCTTGCCATCGGTTCAAGGTCTCTCTTTTTTGCTTCTTCTGCTTCCATTAAAAGGCAAGCAGTAGCTCCAGCATTTAAAGGTGATGAATTACCGGCAGTAATAACTCCTTCAGTGGTTCCTTCTCTTTCTTTATACCCTTCTTTACCCCCATTTTTTTCTAGGAAGAATGGTTTTGATAATCGCCGTAACCCTGCAACACTTTCGAGAGTAGATTTTCTAGCTGACATGTCTTTATCAACTATAAATGGTTCTTCGACATTTCCATCAGCATGACCTTCAATTGGAATAATTTCACCTTTAAACCAACCTGCTTCTGTATTTTGTACTGTTAAATTATGACTTCGAACACCAAATTTATCCATATCCTCTTTAGTGAATGCGGGAATCTCTTGTTCATAAAGCTTTTGGGCTGTTTGAAGCATATTACTTGTCGTTATAAAATCCTGCCTTGGTCGATACCAATCACTCTTCTTACTGACCATTTTTAGATTTGGGCGGAGATTTTCGTTGCCTGCCATTTTTACTCTCGTCATATGTTCTAATCCCGTACATAGGACAATTTTACTGAATCCAGTCATAATTTCCATTGTGCCCATATGCAGTCCAGCACCAGCAGAACCACATTGTTTATCAAGAAACACAGAAGAAGCTCTAAATGGGAAATCTGCTAAAAATACGGGCATTCGACCTCCATAAGACCATTGTTCACCGACACCGAGAGCTGTCCCTACTGTTACCTCATCAACATCTTCCTTAGTAATGCTTTTATTTGCAAGTTTTTCATCAAAGAACTTCATTATCAATGTAGCCAAAAGTTCATCGCCTCGAATTTCACCAAATACATCTCTTTCAGGTTGTCTTGGTCGAGAACGAGAAAAACCTGTCCGCACATAATCAATCATCCAAACTTCTTTTAACTCCATTATTAAATCCCATTTTTTTAATTTTTTATGTTATTCTATTAAAATTTTTGATATTATGATTTACAAGTTTAAAAAAATATTAAACTTTTTGATAAATGTTAGGGATTTTTTCGTCAGTGATATTTTTCTTTTCGAAAATTTTATTTTACTATTAAGAGACAATTAGAATTATTTTTATTCATATAAATAAAATTAATGGAGAATACAAATTCTTTTAAATGTTTGATTCTACTTTTATTGTAAGAATGACAGAGAAAATGAATATAAAACTACCCGTTGATTTGCTTGAATTAACTGGTCTTAGTTTTGAAACATTAGAAGAAAAAAGTCTTTTAATTTGGGTTTTAGAGTTATACTCAGAAGGGAAGATAACCCTTTCTAAAGCTGCCAATTTAGTGCAGATGAAAGTGGATAAATTTCTGGCTGAATTTCAAAAAAGGCATCTTAAACATATTGGAGGGCCAGAAACAGTTCAAGAAGCCCAAAAAGATTTTAATGTAGTTCGAGATTTAACTAAAGATATATAATTATATATCTATGATTATTTTTGATAACAGCGTATTAAGTGCTTTTACACGTCTTAAGCTGCTTCCATCATTGAAAAAGCTTCTGTCATCTGCAATTATTTCGAAAGAAATTTTTGAGGAATTTTCTCTTCAATGGCAACAAACTATTCCTAACTGGATAAGAATTTTACAATCAAACAAGAATATCCCTTTGAAAGACATTCCTTTATCCTTGAGTTCAGCTGATTTGAGCGTGATAAGATTAGCATTGGAACACGACAAAGGAATAACATCGGATGATAGACCTTTACGAATATATGCAGAAAAACTTGGAATCATAATTACTGGCTCACTTGGATTACTAAAAGCGCTTTATCAAAAGAAAATAATTAAGACTCGAGATGATTATATAGCTTATCTAGGTTCACTTCAGGAAGATGTGTACATATCTAATGAGCTTATGAAGTGGGCATTAGAGGAGTAATTATTTGATTTCCAGCTTAGTGAAATTATTAAAAGAAAGATATGAAACTTTTTGATAAATGCTAGGGATTTTTTCGTTAGTGATATTTTTCTTTTCGGAAATTTTATTTTTGCTATTAAGATACTATTAGAATTATTTTTATTTATAGAATATTTAGATAAATTATGCCTAAACCAAACGTAGACAATGATAAAAAAACGTTAATCTCTATAATAGCGGGAAGTACATCGGATAAAGACGTTTACAAAAAAACTGAAAAAGTTTTGAGCGAAAATAATATTGAGTATAAACTCCAAATTATTTCTGCACATCGAAATCCAAAAGAATTAGATGATTATATTAAAAATTGCGACTCTTTAATATATATTGCTGTTGCGGGTCTTTCTGCTGCTTTACCAGGTGTGATAGCCTCAAAAACAGATAAACCAGTTATAGGAGTACCAGTAAGTAGTAAATTAGGCGGGTTAGACGCATTATTATCAATAGTTCAAATGCCTCCAGGTGTTCCTGTAGCAACCGTAGGAATTGATAGAGGTGAAAATGCCGCGTATTTAGCGATCAGAATTCTTAATTTATTAAAAAAATAATCTTCATGTGCGAATAATGGTTGAAAATTCAATAGAATTGGGAAAAAAAAATGCTGCTATAAAAGCTGTAGAAGAAAATGTTAAAAAGAATATGATTATAGGAATTGGTAGTGGGTCTACAATAGTGTACGCTGTGAAGCATATTGCTGAATTAAACCGAGAAAAATCATTAAATTTAAAGTGTATTCCAAGCTCATTTCAATCTTACCAATTAATTATAGAGAATGGTTTGGAATTAGGGACATTAGAACAATACCCAGAAATTGATCTGGATCTCGATGGAGCTGATGAAATCGATAAAGATCTCAATTTAATCAAAGGAGGGGGGGGTTGTTTAGTGCAAGAAAAAATTATAGCCTCGAATTCAAAGAAATTAGTTATACTAGCAGATTTTAGAAAAAATTCTGAAAAATTAGGTATGAATTGGAAAAGAGGGGTTCCTATTGAAGTAATTCCAATGGCTCATTTCCCAATAATGAAAAAACTAAAGAATGTAGGTGGAAATCCTGTTTTACGAATGGCTAAATCAAAAAACGGGCCGTTAATAACGGATAATGGCAATTTTATCTTAGATGTAGATTTTGGAGTAATAGAAAATCCCGAGAGACTTAATCAAAAAATCATATTTATTCCTGGTGTAGTTGATACAGGCTTATTTATTGGAATGGCTTCTAAAGCCTACATTGGTACTGAAGATGGAAAAGTATTAATCATGCAATAATAAACTCAGTTTCTAAAATATTAATATTTTTCATACTCCAAAAATACATTAACCTCTAATGGTTTGGGGAATGTACGGAAAAAAAAAAGTCTGCAAAAAATGTGACCATATATTCTAAATACGATAGAGGAATTCTTCATTTTCATCTAAAAAAGAATTACACATTCCTGCTGCTTCATCTATAGATTCAATTTCATCAAAAACAGTTATTTTTTTAATTGGAATATTTAAAACTAATTGTTTACATTGTCTAAATTTATTTCCAAGTATATAAATAATTGTTTTACTATTTTCCAGTTTAAGTGTGATGTAATCGTTTATTTTAAATTCTTGGGTAATGATGTAAGTTTCTAGATTATCTGTTTAGTTAAAATAAATTTTTACATATAAATATATACTGTTCTGTAAATTTTAATAAAACAAATTTAATAAGAAATTTACTAAGAATTCCTACAAACTTGGTTTAAGAAAGAAAAATAGGTTATTTTACTTGCCCAACAGTTGCTATACGCAAAATTGTAGTTTACATTCTCATCAAAAGATTTTAAATTAAAAAAAAATTTTTATCTATATATTTTCTAAAAGATTTGATTATTTGAAATAATTATAGGAAAATCATTTTATATTTTCTATAAGTCTAAATAACTAACAAATCAAAAATATGTATATACTCTAAATATAAATACTTATTTGGACTTATTTTTTAATAGAAATTAAAAAAAACTTCTAATATTATGCAAGAATTTAAAGTTAATGATCTTCTTACGCTTAAATTGGAAAATAGTAAAACTGTTATTTATGTTAAAGGTAAAAAATTCCGACAATGTATGTACCTTTTAGTGAATAAAAAGGTAGATGAGCTTGAAGATTTACTTACTTTAGATTCTGTTGAAGATTTGGTTGAGGATCTGGATCATTCATTAGGAGAAGGAGAAAATCATGATGAAATTCCCCCAGAAGTAGAATTTTGGGGTCATTGTAGTAATATCCAAGTGTGGTATGAAAATGGTTACAATACTAGAATGATCCATAGCAATTTAGCATTTCCGTTGTTAAGAAGACTTTCTAATGTAGGAGATGTAATCGCTAAACGAGTTTTTAAAGAAGAAATTGCAAAGAGATTAGCAACGGGATATCCTTCAGTGGTAAAATACTTAATTGAAGAGCGGTATATCAAGTATTTGACCCGAGAAGAGCTATTATTTGGTATTTTAGAACCTGAAGAAGCAGAAGTTATAACAAAGCTGAATGCGATGTGTGGAGAAAATTTTTATTTAACTCATAAGTTTTATGACAATTTAGATCTTAGTTTTATCGTAATGGGTAGGCACGTAATTGGCTTAACATTATCATTTTTTAAATTAAAAACTTTTCCTGAAGAAATTACTAAGCTTAAATTCATTAAAAAATTATATTTAGGGGGAAATCGTTTCTCAAATATTCCAGAATCGATTAGAAACCTTAAAAATCTCCAGACTTTACTTATATTTGATAATAATCTTAATTGTTTGCCTGAATCAATTGGTAATCTCAAATCTCTTCGGTTATTAGACTTGGAAAAAAATATGTTGAAACACATACCAGAATCAATAGGAAACCTTGTCTCGCTTGAAGAATTAATTTTAAATTTTAATCAGATTGTTGAGCTTCCTGAAGCTGTTTTAGAATTAAACTCCCTTAAAAAATTACACTTAAGAGGAGTTTTTTTAGCAAGAACCATATCAGCAACAGAAAAAAATTTAAATATTATTAAAAAATTGGAAGTTAAGGGAGTAAATATAATTACTGAACCTCCTAGAAGTGGTAACCTTCCAAGATATATTCTATAAAATAAAATTTAAAAATAAATTGCGTTGTATGTTAAAATTTCTTTCAAATAAGTAGCATAATTAGACGTCCCTTCAAAAATTTCATTTACATAATTAGTAAATTCGGAGATACTCCCAGAGGTGAAACCTATTTTATATAAAAAAGAATCGTCCCATTTAGTATTCCATTTATCATAGTTATCATAAAAATTCGTAGAATAGTCGTCGATAATCATTTGTTGACTTGGGGAGCTACCAGAAAAAAACTCTTCTTTCTTTAAGAACCCATTAAAATTAAATGCACAAATCATATTATCATCATTCTGAGTTCCTCCTTCTTGTTTTATTACAAATGCTGTGCCTGTAGCAAGTAACATGTGAGCGACATGGATTAATTTATATCTTGAATTAATTAAATCACTACTTGAACCTGTCAAATCAATATCAAAATATGGAGGGTTTTTCGGTAGCCATTCATGTTTATTAAGAGCACCTTTATATATAAGATATTGATATCCTAGGTCATTTTTACCTGTATTATATAAAGAAAATATTCTGACTTTTCCACTCCCTTGTTCATTTATGATTTTTTCTAATAAATTAACGGTATTTAGTATATTTGAAGAAAGAAGGGTTTGTTTTCTATTTTTATAACCTTTAAAAGAACCCCATCTTATATCTATATCCCCCCAGCATTTTAAGTCATTAGATCTTTAACTGACTCTCCACAATGAGGACAAAATTTTTTGGGAGTTTTTATTAGTTTTCCGCAGAATGCGCAATAAAAAGCATTTCCTATTTGAAATTCTTGTGTTTGGTTGATATCATCATCCAATTCCAATCTGCTATATCTATCCTCTGGTTCGTCATGTAAGGTTGGATAGGAATATTCTCTGTAAGAAGGTTGAGTATAATAATTTCTTTTTCTTCTACCGCGTTTTACAAAATATACGGAAAGAATAGTGACAGAAGAAATTCCAATAATTGCAATAGGAATCCATATAAACCAATAATTAGAAAAAGTATCCATACTAAAAAATGATTGTTTAGAAATGAGTAAAATAATAATAAATTCTTCATATTCTCCTTCACTATCATGAACAGTAATCAGAAGGATTCCTAAATATCCTTTTTTAGTAGAATCGTCATAACTGGCAGCAGTTGATATTGATTTAGTTCCTGAAATGGAACTATATTTCATTGAATTAGGGATAGTAAAGGCTCCTTCGTGTTTATCCGAATTGGGTCGATAATTTAACTCCGAAACTTCAATTGAGCTTGGGAAAATTAACATAAGATATCCATCTTCTGTTACGGAGCAAATGAAGAGATTTATAAATACTCTCATAGAAGACTGATTATCTTCAAAATCTACTGAATCATTCACATCAACCTTAAAATTAAATTTAGTACCTCGAGATGTCGAATAAACAAAAGAACCATCATCAGATTCAGTATTCTCAAATAAGATATCAGAATTACCCCCAAAATTAAAAGAAGAAGTTGCGTTTAATATTTCAGGTGGTTTATTTATAACTTGAAATTTATATCTTGGAGAATTTGGATTTATGTAATTCAAATTTGTTGGAAGGATGTAAAAAATAGCATAACCAGAAGGATCGGTTATTTCTGGGTCGAAATTAACGATATAATAATTTGCAGTACTATGACTTAATGTTAGTGTTTTGTTTATGGATTTTTTGGTATTATAAAAAGAATATGAATAAATTGATAAAAAACAATCTATACTCCCATATGTAGGTCTATCCAACTCTCCTATAATATTAGTGGAATTGTTGACAGACCTTGTAATCTTTTCCTTTGTAGTTAATAAATCGTTAATTTTAGGAACTATAGTTTTATCAAAATAAAGGATTTTAGCGATTTTGCTATAGCTTTTTGAGTTTATAGTCAAATTCACTATAACAGAATATGGTAAATAACTCGGATTGGGTAAATTGAATAAATTGTTAAAATATATTCCCTCATTATTAAAGGCAGTATTAATGCTAATTGATTGTAAAAAAGCTCCATTTTTTATGGTTAAACTTAAAGAACTATAATCCGAATTTGTAAGAGGGGATTTTGTAGTCTGGTTTTTTAAATATACCGAAATTTCGATATTAGGATTGGAAATGCGATCATAATTTAAATCAATATTAATCGATACATCTTCTTTGGGTAATAAATACTCCATAACGTTATTTAATAACTTTGAATGGTTTAGAGAGTAATCTGAAGATTTGTAATCAGTATAAATCCAGAATAAATCTCCGAAAGCAAGAAACCTTCCTTTTCCTTCTGAAGTTCCATTATACATAGCAACAACTGTTTTATTAGATAATGTTGCAATCGATTTTGCGTCACCTGATACTGTAAAACTATTTCCATAAACCCATTCAAATTTACTAACATTTTTGAAAATTATTGGATTATTAAAATTAATTACATCTTGAGACTCTACACTGGCACCAATTCCTAGCCAACTATCATCCATGACATTTTCTTCATTAATTTGAATACCTGTATCCATAAATGAGAATAAAGAATTAATATTATCGACAACCATATCTTGGTATCTAGTACCTAAAAATAATATATTACCTCCATTATCGAAATATTCTTTTATGTTATTAATTTCTAACGGACTATAAGGTAATATAGGGTTTTGTAATATAACTAAATCATATTGTGCTAACCTCTCTTCGGTTAAAATCGAATTATCATAATCTTTATCATAATCAGGAGTCCAATACTCCATACTATAATCAACTGATATATTCATTTCAGAAATATCTGCCATGGCTTCATAAAAACCCATTTGATCAAAAGTAAATGTAGGAAACCAATCATTTAATCCATGATATGATTCCATTAATATTTTATACTCAGGTAAACGAATATCTAATGCAACATTAACAATATCATAAATTTGACTCCCTTTTTTTAAACTTATTTGAAAATTCCTAATTCCCGGAATAGCTTCCTTATTAATTATTACTTCTAATTCTACAAAACCAATTCCTGCATCAGAAAAAATCAAACTTGATTTATCAAGAAAAATTGATACGCCTTGAATACTGGGAATTTCAATATTAAATGTATTACTTTTACCAGAGATTATAGTTAAATTAAATTTTTGATGGTCCCCAGGAAAATGTAATAAATCAAAAGGTTTTATAGGTAGCTCATCAGGAAAGATTTTGGCAGTATCGTTATAATTAATTGGGCTATTTTTTAAATAATCTAAAGAGGCGCTAATGTTTATTAAACCTGCACCAGATTTAAGAAAATTATCTTCATCTTCATTTGAAAGTTTTCTTGCCCCTTCTAATAAAGCAATTCTAGCAGTTTCAGGTGTCATATAAGGAAATGCTTCTTTTAATATTGCTAACGCCCCAGCAACTATTGGACAAGACATACTGGTCCCACTTAGAGGCATGTAATCAGCATCACCAGAAAAATCAAAAAAATCACCTCTATAGCGTCTATCCTTTGAGATAGTCGAGTCAGGTGCCTCAGCTGAGATGATATTTACTCCTGGAGCCACAAAATCAGGATATCCAAGATACCCAAACGCTGGTCCCCAACTGCTGAAGGAAGCTAATTGATCATCCTCATCAGTAGCTCCAACAGAGATCACATCTATTCCAGAAGCAGGTGTAGATCCTGTAAAGTATTCTGGGCCAGAATTACCTGCTGATGCCACAAAAATAACACCATAATTATTTTTCGCATTTGAAATTGCTTGAGTTATAAGATCAGATATATCTGGGTTTCCACCACCAAAGCTCATCGAAATTATATCAGCTCCAGCACCAGCCGAATCTATTGGTTTAGAACTCCATTCTATTGCTTTTATAATATCATCTTCTTCCAATCCACTATTATTTCCGGCTCTAGCATTTATTATTGAAACTCCTGGAGCAACTCCCCTGTATTCTCCAGAAGATCCAGTACCATCACCACCAATAATTCCCGCAACATGTGTACCGTGTCCAACGTCATCATTATAATTTGATGTACTTTCATTAAAGACAAAATTTTGATTTTCTACAATATTTAGACCAAGATGATCATAAATTCCTGTATCAATAACAGCTACACGTACACCTGTTCCATCAAAAGTCAAATTATCTGCTCCAATTGCAGAAAGCCACCAATTAGGATAGGAATCGCTATTTAAAGAATTTATTTGAAGAGTATCCTCTATAATATAAGGATTCTTATATGTGATAGATTTATAAACTTTAATAACTCCCTTAGTCTCTTCTAAATCACCTTGGCTTGAAATTAGTTGAGAGGGATTAATCTGCAAAGAAGTACCTGGTATAATATCAAAATTGCTTAAAATTTTATAATCTTTAAAAACAGAGTCTATAATATTAATTCTTTCTTGTTTACTTATTTCATTTTCGAAAAGAATAATAGCTTTGATATCTTGCAGATTAGTTTTTTCAAATAGCGTTATATTGGATAAATATTCGTTAAGCAATTTGTCAAAAATAGAGGGTTTAATACCTGAACCGGTTATAGGATTATAATTGTACGAACTTTTAGGTTTATTTAGAGGGAAAAAAACATTTTTTAAGTCTAAAGTCTCTTTTTGATTTAGATTATTATTAAAATGATTTTTAAACCCTTGTCCAAGAAAAGGTAGGACAAAATAGCTTGTAAAAATGATAAAAAGAGCTACAAAATTATAATTAATTTTTAGTTTTCTCATTGTATTTATCAAATAAGAACATTTATTTAAACCTAAATATTTTAACCTAAAACATTTTGAAAATTATAAATTAATTTTCTTACATTAAAATTTTACAAATTAAAATCAACTATTATTTGTTAATTCATGTTCAAAATCCTAAAACAATAAAATTTAATTATTTGGGAAGGCTTTGTAATATGTAATTTCTATTTTATTGTTCCTCTGATACAATGGGGCCGTAGATTAGTCTGGAGAATCGTTCGCTTGGCATAAAAAAGTTAAGAATATTAACTTAATTACAAAGTGCGAAAGACCACGGGTTCAAATCCCGTCGGCTCCATTAAAAAAATCATTAAATCAAGATATATTTTTTATTTTTAAAAAATAATAAAACTTGAATCCTAAGAATTCAAATTGAAAAAAAATTTTTGAAGAAATTCAGAAAATCATTATTTAGAATAATTTAAAGAGAGACTTTATTATCAAACACGGGAACTATAAAAAAAATCACCTTTTCGGGCTTTTTTCTTCCTTCTATAATTTGAAGTTTCATTCCTCTTATTTGGAATTTCATTCCTATAATTTAAAGTTTCATCCTTAGTATTTGAAAAGTTTAACTCTTTTTTCTTTATCTCTTTGTTTATGAGCCCTTCAATTTTGTATAAATACTCAAATTCATCTTTAAGACAGAGAGTTATGGCAATTCCTCTTTTATTCATTCGAGAAGTTCTACCAATACGATGTACATAATTTTCAGGAAATTTTGGAAGATCGTAATTAAATATATGAGAAATGTTATTGATATCTAATCCTCTTGCGGCAACATCAGTAGCGATTAACATATCTATCCGACGATCTCGGAACTCCCTTAAGACTTTTTCTCTTTGAAATTGAGATAAACTGCCTGAAATTACTCCAATCTTATGATTAAGATTTTTTCGATAGTTCAGTTTGTTACGTAACCAATTCGCAGTTCTTCTCGTATTGACAAATACAAGGGAAAATTGTGGCTTTTCTCTTCGTAGAATAGCTAAAAAAGACCCGAACTTTTCCTTATAAGAATTGATTAAGTAATAAAATTGGAGTGTACTTCCAACGCAAAGATTGTCTTGACTTAGATTGAGATATTTAAAGTTGTTTTTTGTGAAATTCTTTACCATTCTTCGAATTTTCGCATCTAAAGTTGCCGAAAATAATAAAAATTGATATTCATCATTTTTTCTTAGAGACTTTGATATTGAATCTAAGATATACTTCACATCTGGAGCAAATCCCATGTCGAACAAGCGATCGCACTCATCTAAACAAACGAATTTCATATTATGAAACTTTAATTGCTTTCTTCTATAAAGGTCAATAATTCTTCCAGGAGTACCAACAACTATATTTACACCATTTTCCAACTTTCTAATCTGGTTGTTAATGGACACGCCGCCGTATATGGTCATCGATTTAACTTTTGGATTTCTTAAATCCTTAATTACAGCTTCTACTTGTTTTGCTAGTTCTCGTGTTGGTACCAAAATCAACGCTTCATTATTTTTAAATTCTAAGCGATGGATTATTGGAAGCAGAAACGCTAACGTCTTACCAGTTCCCGTTTTAGCTTGGGCCATAATATGCTGACCTTTTAGTATAAAGGGAATGGCTTTTTGTTGTACCGGAGTAGGCTCCGATATATTCATATTTTGTTTCAGCGAAGAAACCATGCCTTCGCTAATTCCTAATTGAGAAAAATTCAAATTAAAAATACCTTAATCTATTTTACTAATTCAATCTTTTACTTTCTTTTTTCAATTTGTAAAAGTGTTCATAATTATTAAGTTTTATGGAAAAGCATAAATATATTTAGGGAGATGATGAACAAGATATAAAAAAATCTGAAAAAAAAAAATTTTTGATGTGATTGTTTTTTTAATTTATATTAAAGAAAGAAGAGCTTGAGTAATATCATAAATTAGATTATGATTTCGATGTGTTTACATTGTCTGATAGATCACGGTATAGAATTGAAAACAGACTTGTCAGCCTTCTACGACCATTAAGAAAAATTTTATTTCTGATGTTCGTTAATGTTTTTCATGTAAGATTTAAATACTTTTTCAAAAGCAATATCGATAATAATCTCACTTTTTTTCTTAGGTTCAGTTAATGCACTCTTCAGTTTTTTTTTGCCGATATTAAACATTTCTTTAATAGCATTTAGTTTTCTTCCAATAGGCATATCTACAATTTCATTAATAAGTTTATTATTCTTAATTTGCCACTCTTTTAAGGTATGCAATATGCAATCCTTTAAGATTAACTCTGAAAGGGGTATGAGTTCTAATAAGAGTTTTGATATTTCCTGGATTGTCTTGGATTGTTCCGCTGTAATTTTAACCTTTTTATAATCTTGTTCCGTGCTTTTTAAAATTTCCTTATTAAAATTAATACTATACAAGATAACAATCCTCAACCCAGTTAATTCCTATTTACAATATACAAATTATTATTTAAACTTTATTATAGAATAATTCTTTTCATTTTTTTCATTTGTTCAAATTGAATTTATGGTCTATACCTAATTATTTGTTCAGAATGTTATTATTCAGTTTAATTCCTGCGTCGGACCATACTATTGCATTATACACTGTAAAATTTTCAATTTTAAAATATACATTGGAATTTTCAATCCAGATGTAATTTCCCGAACTTCCGTCATCAATTATCAAATCTTCTATGACGTGAGGGTCAGAATAAGTTCCTGAACCTGTAGATATTCCCACAGTCTTGCTATTAGACTAAATATTATCAAAATGAATCTTTCCCGATAATTTTGAGATTTTCAAATTTTCGTTATCTAAATTAATATAATCGCTATAGTTCGGATTACTATTCATATTTCCCGCATTAAAAATGAGTTTATTGCTAATTATAGTTGATAATGCGAAAACGAGACCCTAATTAGTTATTGGAGCAATTATTCTTTATTCTACTCTTAGTGTTGATTAAGTTTTGATGTGTAAAAAAAATAATAGGAATATTAAAAAAACTTAATTCTTATTGAAAAACTTATAATTCTTTATCAATCATTTAATAGAGATGTTTTAAATATGATATTAAATATAATTCACTTAAATTCTATGATGCGTTATAATATTAAATTCAAAAAGCTTAAAAAAAAATAAGGAGTTGATATAGTTGGCAGAAGAATGTAAGGTTTTAGAAAAAAAAGCTAAAGAATTAGAAGCAGATAATGTAGATGAAGCAATTAGTGTTTATAAAAAAGCTGCTGAATGCTATGTTACACATGATAAGCCAAAAAATAGAATTGGTTGTTTAGGAAAAGTAGCAAAATTAATAAGAGAAAATGCAAAATCAAAAGAGGATCCAATTAAAGCCTTAGAAATATTCAAATCAGCTTCTCAGGTCTACAATCAAATGGGTAAAGAAGTCGAATCAGACAAAGTTATGAATGAAGCTTATAAAAAATTTATAGATTCTGCAAAAAATTTAAGAGCAGAAGCAAAAAAAGATGAAGATCCTGACAATGCAGAGTTAAAGTTTACAAAAGCAGCTGATCATGCTTCTCGCGGGCAGGATATTGAATTGAGTAAAGCATGTTGGATTGATTCTGGTGATCAATTTAGAAAAAAAGGCGTAGGAATTGGGGACCCAAGATTAGCTTTTGAAGTTTTTAAACATGCTAATATAAATTATAGAAAGGGTGGAAGTGAGGAACTAATAAATAAATCTTTAACCGATGCAGCAGACAAATTTAATAAGAATGGGAATGATGTAGAAAAATCAAAAAAAGATTTAATAATGGCAATTGACGGGTATGTTCAAGCAGCTACTATATACAAAGCTGCGAAATTAGATGAAAAAGCAAATGCTTTAACAAATAAAATAAATAATTTAATTGAATTTATTGGAATGCCGTTAGAAGAAATAATAAAATACCTAGTTTCTCAAAGAATAACAGCGATCTCACTTTAATTTTTAAGTTTCAAGGATTTTCTCTTTCACAGGTTTTTTTATAACTCTTTTTTTCTTTCTTAACCTAACTCCAATTTTTCTCTTACTAGTTATTTTATTTCTTACTTTCTTTTTATAAATTAAGTTTAATTATCTGGTAAAATAAAATTATAAATAGTAAGATTATCAGAAGAATTAATGACTATAATGGATGTTTTAATGCTCGGAAATCCTAAATTAAGAGAGGTTTCATCAAATATTGATAATTTTGATGAAGGTTTAAAAGAAA
>SDBV01006301.1_pt1 | contig 16491 bp, 16 predicted proteins | sample 2277081 | NCBI WGS metagenome assembly SDBV01 (sample SAMN10402039, study PRJNA504765) | marine sediment metagenome | isolation source: marine sediment core GS10_PC15, 223 cmbsf | place: Arctic Ocean: Southern Knipovich Ridge | collected 2010
GCCGGACGCGCGCCACCGGCCATGAGCCGCTCAGCTTCGTGCAAGGCAATGCGGAGGCCCTGCCGTTCCCCAATGCCAGCTTCGACGCCTATACGATCGCGTTTGGCATTCGCAACGTCACCCATATCTCCGCCGCGCTGTCCGAAGCGTTCCGCGTGCTGAAGCCTGGCGGGCGGTTTCTCTGTCTCGAGTTCTCCCATGTGGAGATGCCGTTGTTGGACACGATTTACGATGCTTACTCTTTCAACGCGATCCCGCAGCTTGGCGCCCTTGTCGCCGGTGACGCCGAGTCCTATCGCTATCTCGTGGAAAGCATCAGGCGCTTCCCCGATCAGGAAAGCTTCATGCACTTGATTGAAGATGCGGGCTTCGAGCGTGTGCGCTATCGAAATCTCACGGGCGGTATCGCGGCAATCCATTCCGGCTGGCGGCTCTAGATGAGGCATTTGACGTGAACGCCATCACCAATATGGCACGACTGACCAAGGCCGGCGTGAAGCTCGGCTGGAGCGGCGCGCGCGTGCTGCCCGAGGATGTCAAGCTGTCGGGTCCGCTTGCCCTGTTCGCGACCATCACGTCGCCCTTGCGCAAAAAAAATGGGGCGGGCGCCCGCAACCAGGCGCGGCTTTCCAAGGCGCTCACTTCGCTCGGCCCCTCTTACATCAAGCTCGGCCAGTTTCTCGCCACCCGCGACGACCTTGTTGGGCGCGAGCTGGCGGCAGACCTGTCGACGCTCCAAGACCGCCTGCCACCCTTCTCGCAAGAGGAGGCAGTGAAGGCGGTAGAGGCGGAGCTCGGCGCGCCCATCGATGAGCTTTTTGTCGAGTTCGGCCCGCCAGTCGCCGCCGCCTCCATCGCCCAGGTCCACAAGGCCAAGGTGAAAGGCGCGGACGGCAAATTAAAGACCGTCGCCGTCAAGGTGCTGCGTCCCGGCATCGAGCGCCGCTTCCAGAAGGACCTCGACAGTTATTTCTTCGCCGCGCGTATGATCGAGCGGTTTCATGCGCCGTCCCGGCGTCTGCGGCCCCTGGCGATCGTCGATACGCTGGCCCAGTCCGTCGCTATCGAGATGGATCTGCGGATGGAAGCGGCGGCCATTTCGGAGATGGCCGAGAACTCTAAGGACGACGAAGGCTTTCGCGTGCCCAAGGTGGACTGGACGCGCAGCGGCCGCCGGGTGCTGACGCTCGAATGGATCGACGGCATCCCGCTTGGCAATCACGACAAAATCGCCGCCGCGGGTCATGACGTAAAGGCGCTCGGCTCGCGGCTGATGCAGACCTTCCTGCGCCATGCGTTGCGCGACGGCTTCTTCCACGCCGACATGCATCCGGGGAATTTGTTCGTCGATGCTAAGGGCGATATCGTTGCCGTCGATTTCGGCATCATGGGCCGCTTGAGCTTGAAGGAGCAGCGCTTCCTCGCCGAAATCCTCTACGGCTTCGTGACCCGCAACTATACCCGCGTGGCCGAAGTGCATTTCGAGGCGGGCTATGTGCCGCGCAAACATTCGGTGGCGCAGTTCGCCCAGGCCTTGCGCGCCATTGGCGAGCCCATCATGGACCGTCCCGCATCCGAAATTTCCATGGCGCACCTCTTGGGCCAGTTGTTCCAATATACCGAGGTCTTCGACATGGAGACGCGGCCCGAGCTGATCATGCTGCAAAAGACCATGGTGGTGGTCGAGGGCGTGGGGCGCGGCTTGGACCCGGAACTCAATATGTGGGTCGTGGCCGAACCGGTGGCCAAGGAGTGGCTGGAGAGTCAGCTTGGCGCCGGCGCGCGTATCGAGCAGGCAGCGGAAAGCGCGGTGTCCGTTGGCCGCTTTGTTGGCGACCTCCCGAAACTGCTGACTCCGGCCGAGCGTTCAATGGACGCCTTCGCCGCCATGGCCGAAGAGGGCTTGCATCTCGACGACCAGAGCGTGGCGCGTCTGGCGGCGGCCCAGAACCGCCGGGACCGCTGGAGCCAGCTCGGCATCTGGGTCGGCGCCATAGCCCTCGTGGTCATCGCCGTGAAGCTTCTGTTTTGAGGCTTTGCCGCCGCTAACCCTATTTCTTGTCATTGCCCTGCGGGGCCGGGCAATCCAGTGACCACCACGGCCCATTTTGCTAAGATTAGAGCGAACTGGAACCCTGTTCGCAGGGGACGGCAACGAAGAGAGACGAAAGTGAACGGCAAGCGCATCCTCTTGGTCGTTGGTGGCGGTATCGCCGCCTATAAGGCCCTCGACCTTGTGCGCCGCTTGAAAGAGCGGGGCGTGAGCGTGCGCGTCATTTTGACAAAGGGCGGCGCCGAGTTCGTCACCCCGCTCTCCTTCTCCGTGCTGTCCGGGGACAAGACATTCACTGACCTTTTCGACCTCAAGGACGAGGCGGAGATAGGCCATATCCGGTTGTCGCGCGAGGCTGATCTGATTGTCGTGGCGCCGGCCACCGCCGACCTTCTGGCCAAGATGGCGACGGGCACCGCGTCCGACCTCGCCTCAACCGTGCTGCTCGCCACCGACAAGCGCGTGCTGGTGGCGCCCGCCATGAATGTCCGCATGTGGCAGCATCCGGCGACGCGGCGGAACATCGCTACCCTGCGCGCCGATGGCATCGCGTTCGCCGGGCCTGACGAGGGCGAGATGGCTTGCGGCGAATTCGGTCCTGGCCGCATGGCCGAGCCGCTTGCGATCGTCGAGGCGATTGAATATACGCTGAGCGCCAAGCAGGTTGGGCCGTTGACCGGCCGCCATGTGCTGATCACCTCTGGCCCCACTCATGAGCCGCTGGACCCCGTGCGCTATATCGCCAATCGCTCGTCCGGCAAGCAGGGCCATGCGCTCGCCCGGGCTGCTTTAAGCCTCGGTGCGCGCGTGACGCTGGTGAGCGGCCCCGTGGCGCTGCCCGACCCTGAAGGCGTGACCCTGGTCAAAGTCGAGACCGCCTATGACATGCTCGACGCCGTGTTCGATGCGCTTCCCGCCGACATCGCCGTCTGCGCGGCTGCCGTGGCCGACTGGCGCGCGACGCAAGAAGCCTCGCAGAAGCTGAAGAAGCAGGGCAAAGGAGACGTCACCCTCGCGCTGGCGCAGAACCCCGACATTCTGGCGACCTTGGCGAAGCGGTCGCCTCAACGCCCGGACCTGGTCATCGGCTTCGCCGCTGAGACCGAAAATCTGATCGCCAATGCCACCGCCAAGCGCCGCGCCAAAGGTGCGGATTGGATCGTCGCCAATGATGTGTCGGACGGCACCGGCATCATGGGTGGCGACCGCACCGTCGTGCATCTCGTCACTGGCGTCGGCGTCGAGGATTGGGCGCCCATGAGCAAGGATGAGATGGCGACGCGGCTGCTGTCCCGTGCCGCCGAGACGCTGTCCACCGTGCGCTCGGCCGCCGAATGAGTGTGGCCGTTCGGGTTTTGCGTCTGTCTCATGGGGAAGGCCTGCCGCTTCCCGCTTATCAGTCGGCCCATGCCGCCGGCTTCGATCTTGTCGCTGCAATGCCGCAAGACGCGCCCGTTTCATTAGCGCCAGGCGCTCGCGCGCTCATTCCAACCGGCTTGGCATTTGCGCTGCCGGACGGTCACGAAGCACAGATCAGGCCCCGCTCAGGGCTCGCTGTGAAGCATGGCGTCACGGTGCTCAACAGCCCGGGCACCATCGATGCTGACTATCGGGGCAAGATCAAAGTGATCCTGATCAATCTTGGCAGCGAGACATTTGTCATCCAGCGCGGCGACCGCATCGCCCAAGCCATCATTGCGCCGGTCACCCATGTGGAGATCGTGCCCGCAGACACGCTCGACGACACCGGTCGGGGCGACGGCGGCTTCGGCTCCACCGGTTGAGCCTCGTTCACAGTCGCCGCGATGACAAAGGAATGATGGGCAATGCCTCCCATGTTTGGCGGCTATGCCCTACATTGCAGCCATCATGCTCACCCCTGATGAGATCGAGCGCTATAAGCGCCATCTGGTGCTGAAAGAGATCGGCGGCGAAGGCCAGCAACGGTTGAAAGCCGCGCGCGTTCTCGTGGTCGGCGCTGGGGGGCTTGGTTCACCGCTCATTCTGTATCTCGCGGCGGCGGGCGTCGGCACCATCGGCATTATCGATGACGACCGGGTCAGCCTCGATAATCTCCAACGTCAGATCGTCCACGATACCGACGTCGTAGGAGTTGCCAAGACGAAGAGCGCCGCGGCCACCATCGGACGGCTCAACCCGAATGTGGAGACGCAGCTTTATTCCACGCGGCTCGTGCCGGAGAACGCGCTCGACATCATTCGCGGCTTCGATATCGTCGCCGACGGCTCCGACAATTTCGCCACCCGCTATCTGGTCAACGACGCCTGCTATTTCGCCAAGCTGCCGCTGGTGTTCGCGGCCGTGGGTCCGTTCGATGGCCAAGTGACCACGTTCCGCAGCTTCGAGACGGGGGAGGACGGCAATCCGCGCCCCTCTTATCGCTGCCTGTTTCCCCAAAGCCCGCCGGACGGCACCGTCCCGGCCTGCTCGGAGGCTGGCATTCTCGGCGCCGTGGCCGGGGTGATCGGCAGTCTCCAGGCGGTCGAGGTGGTGAAGGAGTTGCTGGGGATCGGCGAGAGCCTGGTGGGGCGGCTTCTTCTCTATGACGCGCTTCAGGCGCGGGTCTCGACGGTCTCCTATGGCTGGGACCCGGAAAACCCGCTAAATGGCCGGAATCCGCGATTTAGTGACCTATCCCATCACCGCCAGGAGGCGGTGGAGACCGAGGGATAGCTGAGCGTTAACCAATCTTCGCTACCTAGGCGCGCATGGACAAGAACACCATCACCACAAAGTGTGCCATTGCCGGCGGCGGTCCTGCCGGCGTTATGCTGGGCTATCTTTTGGCGCGGGCCGGTGTCGATGTGGTCGTGCTCGAGAAGCACGCCGATTTCTTCCGCGACTTCCGCGGTGACACCATCCACCCATCGACGCTTGAGGTCATGCATGAGCTTGGCCTGCTCGAAGACTTCTTGAAGCGGCCCCACCAAGAAGTGGCAGAGCTTGGCGCCAAGATCGGCGATGAGTTCGTCACCATCGCCGACTTCTCGCACCTCCCGACCAAGTGCAAATTCCTCGCCTTCATGCCGCAATGGGAGTTCCTCGACTTTCTCTCTGAAGCCGGCAAGCGCTATCCGAATTTCCATCTGCACACGCAGGCGGAGGTGGACGAGCTGCTGAGAGACGGTGACCGGGTCGTGGGTTTGAAAGCGAGGACGCCGCAAGGCGATCTGGAGGTCCGCGCCGATCTCGTGGTCGGCACTGACGGCAGACATTCCACGGTGCGCCAGCTTGCCGGCCTCGAGGTCGAGGATCGCAGCGCACCCATGGATGTGTTGTGGCTGCGCCTATCCAAGAAGCCCGAGGATGGAACCGAGAGCCTTGGCTGCATCGAGCCCGGACGGTTCTTCATCATGATCGACCGTGGCGATTACTGGCAATGCGCCTTCGTCATTGCCAAAGGCGGCTTCAACGAACTGCGCCGCAAGGGGCTTGAGGCGTTTCGTCTCGGCCTGGTTGCGCTGGAACCGACATTGGCCAACAGCGTGCGCGAGATCACGTCTTGGGACGATGTGAAGTTGCTCAGCGTACGGGTCGATCGCCTGAAGCAATGGTACAAGCCTGGGCTGCTCTGCATCGGGGACGCGGCGCATGCCATGTCGCCGGTCGGCGGCGTCGGCATCAATCTCGCCATTCAGGATGCGGTGGCGGCCTCCAATATTTTGGCTATGCCGTTGCGCGAAGGCACGCTCACGGAAGAGGATCTGCGCAAGGTGCAGAAGCGGCGGCAATGGCCGACCGAGGTGACGCAAGCTTTGCAGATCGTCATCCAGAACCGCATCATTTCCAACGTTCTTGCCATGACGAAGCGACCAAAGCCGCCCCTTCCGCTGAGGCTGCTCAACCGCTTTTCGTGGCTGCGGCGCTTCCCGGCCCGGCTCGTCGGCATGGGCTTCCGGCCAGAGCACGTGGAGACGCAAGAGGCCTCCGCTACGGAGGCCCCTAAAGCCGAAGACTTTCCCCGCGCGGCTGATTAGCCGAAGCGCGGGACGCTTCCTTTAGAACATCGCGGGATGGACGCGGTCCGGCGGCGCATGGCCGTCGAGGAAGGTCTTGATGTTGATGATGACCTTCTCGCCCATGTCGACGCGGCCTTCGAGCGTCGCCGAGCTCATATGCGGTAAGACCACGACTTTGTTGCTGCCGAGCAGCTTCGGGTTCACCGCGGGCTCGTGCTCGAACACATCGAGGCCGGCGCCGGCAAGCTCGTCATTGTCGATCATGCGGGCCAGCGCGTTCTCGTCGATCACCTCGCCGCGCGCGGTGTTGACGATATAGGAGGACGGCTTCATCAGGGCCAGCCGGCGCGCCGACAGCAGATGATAGGTCGCCGGCGTGTGCGGGCAGTTGACGGAAATGATGTCCATACGGGCCATCATCTGGTCGAGGCTGTCCCAATAGGTGGCCTCGAGCGCCTGTTCCACCTCGGCCGAAACCCGCCGGCGGTTATGATAGTGAATCTGGAGGCCGAACGCCTTGGCGCGCTTGGCCACGGCTTGGCCGATGCGCCCCATGCCGACAATGCCGAGCCGCTTGCCATAGATGCGGTGGCCGAGCATCCAGGTCGGCGACCAACCCTGCCACGAACCATCGCCGGCCTTCAGCAGGGCCGCGCCCTCCGTGAGGCGGCGCGGCACGGCGAGGATCAGAGCCATGGTCATGTCGGCGGTGTCTTCGGTCAGCACGCCGGGCGTGTTGGTGACGATGATGGAACGGTTCCGCGCGGTGTCGAGGTCGATATTGTCGACGCCGGTGCCGAACTGGGCGATGAGCTTGAGATTGGGCCCGGTCTGGCTCAGCACGGTCCGGTCGATGCGGTCGGTGACCGTCGGCACGAGCACTTGGGCCGTTTTGACCGCCTCGATCAGCTCATCGCGCGAGAACGGATTGTCGTCGATGTTGAGCCGCGCGTCGAACAACTCCCTGAGCCGTGTCTCCACGACGTTCGGCAGCTTGCGCGTGACGATTACGAGCGGTCGATCAGAAGCCATAACTTATCCCGTCAGGAGGCTAGCGGCGGGGCCCCGAAAGGCGATTGCCAGATGCTTGTTTTCCGAGCTTTGTCTAACAGAAGGGGCTTTGCGAGATAAAGCGTCATATTCGCTTCGGACCCGGAAATTATCCAGAGCCACGATCCTTTCACTTTTCTCCGTCATTCAGAGGGAGTCGATTCGGGCCCAAAGCCCCGTCGGCCAGAAATATCGGGGCGCCAAGACGGGGGTGAGACATTGCGCTATCGCGCTTTGATCGGAATTGGGTTGGCCTTGAGCCTCGCCTTCGCGGCGAGCGCCGGGAGGGCCGCCGAGGACGGGGTTAGACCGCCTACGACCAAAGGGACCAAGACCGGCTTGGACGTGCCCCGCTATGTCAGCCTCAAGTCGGACAAGGTCAATGTGCGCCGGGGGCCGAGCACCGATCAGCCGATCATCTGGGTGTTCTCCCGCGCCGGCCTTCCGGTCGAGATTTTTGCCGAATCCGATAATTGGCGGCGCGTGCGCGACAGTGAGGGGGCCGAAGGCTGGGTCTTCCATAGCCTTTTGAGTGGCCGGCGCACCGTGCTTGTCAGCCCTTGGGCCAAGGGCCAGGAAAGCGTCAGGCTTCACGACAGCCGGTCCACCGGCTCCCATATCGTGGCAGAGCTTCAATCCGGCGTGATTGGCGACGTGGTCGAATGCGACGGCGAGTGGTGCGAACTCACGATCGACGAATATTCGGGCTATGTGGAGCAGGGCAAGCTCTGGGGCGTCTATCGCGACGAAGAGGTCGAGTAGGCGCCATTCCCGCGATTACGCGTGAATGCTCAGACGACCGATAATGTTCAGGTGATCGATAAAAGGCGCTAGCTGCCGCTCTTTTGGACCAGCCGCACCAGCACATCGACGCGGGAGATGACCATGCCCTCGGGTGCCTCGGGCAGGCCCTCGATGTTGATGGCGCCGGTATCGATATCCAGAAGCTTGCCGGATCGCTCGCAGAAGAAGTGATAGTGGTTCGACGTATTGGTGTCGAAATAGGTCTTGGCGCCTTCGATCGCGACCTCCCGGAGGAGCCCCGCGCCGGTAAATTGGTGAAGCGTGTTGTATACAGTCGCCAATGACACTGGGACTTTGTAGGTCAAAGCCTCCTCGTGCAGCCGTTCGGCGGTCACGTGCCGGTCGCCGCCGGCGAATAGCAGGCGAGCAAGCGCCACCCGCTGACGCGTCGGCCTAAGGCCCGCGCCGCGCAAGATTTCGGCAACGTCTCCGGTCATGGCTTCGGTCGCCGCCTCTTGCGGCTCCTGTGGCAATTTTTCCATCTGAATATCTTATCACGCAAGGGTTGATGTCAGGAAATATAAGGGGAAGGCTCTTCCACCGCAACGCCGTGGTCTGGCTGACTTTTTGCCAAGTTATCATGGGTGGCGCTTCCGGTGGGGCGAGTAGGTCCGGTGGGCGGCATATTGTCCGGTGGCACGTGGAGCGCCCTTAATGGCCCGCCCCCGGGCTTTTGGCGGGCCTCGGTCTGTGGTAGGAAACCACCAATATTCCGGGCTCAATGCGAAGGATTGAAGAGAGTGCAGAAACCGACGGCTGAACGGCAGGGCCAATACGACTATGAGGCTCTGCTCGCCTGCGCCAGGGGCGAGCTGTTCGGCCCTGGCAATGCGCAGTTGCCCTTGCCGCCCATGCTCATGTTCGACCGCATCACGCAGGTGCAGGCTGAAGGCGGCGAGTATGGCAAAGGCCGTATCGTGGCTGAGCTCGACGTGACGCCCGATCTCTGGTTCTTCGCGTGCCACTTCAAGGGCGACCCGGTGATGCCGGGCTGCCTCGGGCTCGACGCGCTGTGGCAGATGCTCGGGTTCTTCCTAGGTTGGCTGGGCGACCCCGGCAAGGGCCGCGCGCTCAGCGTGGGCGAGGTCAAGTTTTCCGGCATGGTCCTGCCGACCGTGCGGAAGCTCGAATACGTCGTCGAGATCAAACGCGTGATGAGCCGCAAATTCACCCTCGGTACGGGCGATGGCTATCTCAAAGCCGATGGCGAGACGATCTACACGGCCAAGGACCTGAGGGTCGGCCTGTTCCAGGCGGAAGAAGCCGCACCCGCTGGTGCTTAATCCCCTTTTGAATGCGGCACTGACTTCAAGGACTTTGACCCTATGAAACGCGTGGTCGTAACCGGTATGGGCATCGTGTCCTCCATCGGCAACAATGCTCAGGAGGTCACTGCCTCGCTGCGTGAAGCGAAGTCTGGCATCGTCAAGGCCGACGGCTATGCCGAGCTTGGCTTCCGTTGTCAGGTGCATGGCGCCCCCAAGATCGATTGGGAAAGCATGATTGATCGGAAGGTCCGTCGCTTCATGGGCGCCGGCGCCGGCTGGAACTACATCGCCATGGAGCAGGCAATCCGGGATGCGGGCCTCGAGGAGGCTGACGTCTCCAACGAGCGCACCGGAATGATCATGGGCTCAGGCGGCCCATCGACCCGCGCCATCGTGCAGGCCGCGGACACGACGCGCGAAAAGGGCGCTAAGAAGGTTGGCCCCTTCGAAGTGCCGAAGGCCATGTGCTCCACCAACTCCGCGACCCTGTCGACGCCTTTCCACATCAAAGGCGTGAGCTATTCCATCTCCTCGGCTTGCTCCACATCCGCCCATTGCATCGGCAATGGCAGCGAGCTGATCCAGCTGGGCAAGCAGGACATCGTGATTGCGGGCGGTGGTGAGGAACTCGACTGGACGCTGTCCGTCCTGTTCGACGCCATGCGCGCCATGTCTTCCGATTTCAACGACACACCTGAAGTGGCGAGCCGCGCTTATGACGCGGCGCGTGACGGCTTCGTCATTGCCGGCGGTGCCGGCGTCGTGGTGCTGGAAGAGCTTGAGCATGCCCGCGCCCGTGGCGCTCATATCTATGCCGAGCTGGTGGGCTATGGCGCCACGTCCGATGGCTTCGACATGGTGTTGCCCTCGGGCGAAGGCGCGGTGCGCTGTATGCACATGGCCATGCAAAATCTCAATGGCGACAAGATCGACTACATCAACCCGCACGCGACCTCGACACCGCTCGGCGACTCCCGCGAAATCGAGGCGTTCCGGGAAGTGTTTGGCGCCGAGTGTCCAGACATCAGCGCCACCAAGTCGCTCACCGGCCATTCGCTCGGTGCGGCCGGCGTGCATGAGGCGATCTATTCGCTGCTGATGATGAATAACGGTTTCATTTGCGAGTCCGCCAATATCGAGAACCTGGACCCGGAATTCGCCGACATGCCCATCGTGCGCAAGCGCAAGGACAACGTCACCCTCGACACCGTGATGTCGAACAGCTTCGGCTTTGGCGGCACCAACGCCTCACTTGTATTCCGCCGGTTCGATGGCTGAGCGATCCAGGCCCGACAGCAATCAACCTCAAGCAGAGTAAAAAGTACCATGGCAACAACAAGAGACATTGCTGAGCCGGCCCCGTTGATGAAGGGGAAGCGAGGCCTGGTGATGGGCGTGGCGAACGATCGCTCCATCGCCTGGGGCATCGCCCGCGTGCTGCATGGCCAGGGTGCCGAGCTTGCTTTCAGTTATCAGCCAGGGGCCTTCGGCCGCCGCGCCGTGCCGCTGGCGAAGTCCCTCGGCGCCACGATCATCGAAGAGGCCCAAGTCGAGGACCTTGCCAGTGTCGAGCGTGTGTTCGATGTGATCCGCAAGGAATGGGGCTCGTTGGATTTCGTCGTACACGCGCTGGCATTTTCCGATCGCAACGAGCTTAAGGGCCGCTATTGCGACACCACCCGCAAGAATTTCGAGAACACCATGGTGATCTCGTGCTTCTCGTTCACGGAGGTCTGCAAGCTTGCTTCCGATCTGATGACCGAGAACGGCTCACTGCTGACCTTGACCTATGGCGGCGCAAGCCGGGTTGTGCCTTGCTACAACGTCATGGGTGTTGCCAAGGCGGCACTCGAAGCCAGCGTGAAATATCTCGCTTCAGACTTTGGGCCTAAAGGCGTCCGGGTGAATGCACTGTCCGCCGGGCCGATGCGTACGCTGGCGGGCGCCGGCATTTCGGAAGCGCGCACGTTGCTGCACTATCAGCAGCGCAATGCGCCCATGCGCCGCTCGCCCACGCTCGATGAGGTTGGCGGTTCGGCGCTCTATCTCTTGTCCGACTTGTCCGGCGCCGTTACCGGCGAGGTGCACTACGTGGATTGCGGCTATGCGACCACGTTCATGCCGACGCTTGAGCAACTCAAGACGATGGAGCACGCCGAAGAACTCGAAGCCGCCGCCGAAAAGGCGGCCTCCCAAGAGGCCGCGCAGTAACGCTAAAGCGCTTCAGCGGATTGACAAGACTGGGCGGCGCCACAATTTTACCCCGTTCAACAACGACATAAGACGTGGCCCGCGCGTGCCGAGCGCGAATGATAAGGCCGCAAGGAGGAATGTATGGCCGAACTCATTGTCATGGTTTGTCTTCTGGCAACGCCCGAGAAATGCCAGGAGTTCAAAGTGCCGGATGCGGGGGCTGCCGATGTGGTGACCTGTATCAGGGACGGCGGCGTGAACGCCGACGAGTGGCAGGTCACCAATGACAAATACTTCATCATTGGCTGGCGCTGCGCCACGAGCTCAAAGGCCCCCGTGGTCCAGAGCGCTCAGTAAAGCCGGCTCTCGAGACCCGGAGCCTGCACGGCCCCAAGAGCCTGCACGGCATAAAAGAAGAGGGACGCCGACCGGCGCCCCTCTCCAAATTCGTCTCGATGTGAAAGCCTAAGGCAGAGCCTTTAGCCGTCGCTCTTCTCGATCTCTTTGCCGGTGGCCTGGTCGACGACCTTCATCGACAACCGCACCTTGCCGCGATCGTCGAAGCCCAGCAGCTTGACCCACACCTTGTCGCCTTCCTTGACCACGTCTGCCGTGGTCTCAGGACGCCCCGCGGCGAGCTGCGAGATGTGCACCAGGCCGTCCTTGGGGCCGAAGAAGTTCACGAACGCGCCGAAGTCCATCACCTTGACGACCTTGCCCTCGTAGATCTCGCCAGCCTCGGGCTCGGCGGTGATCCCCTTGATGCGGGCCATTGCCGTGCGGATCGATTCCGCATTGGCGGAGGCGATCTTGACGGTGCCGTCGTCGGAGATGTCGATCTTGGCGCCGGATTCCGCGACGATTTCGCGGATCACCGAACCGCCCGTGCCGATCACTTCCCGGATTTTGTCGACCGGAATGTGGATCGTCTCGATGCGCGGCGCATACTCGCCAAGCTCTGGCCTGGCCGCGTGGAGCGCCTGGTCCATCTCGCCAAGGATATGTATCCGGCCATCGCGAGCCTGATCGAGCGCGATCTTCATGATCTCCTCGGTGATGCCGGTAATCTTGATGTCCATCTGCAGGGAGGTGATCCCATCGGCCGTACCGGCAACCTTGAAGTCCATGTCGCCGAGATGATCCTCGTCGCCAAGGATGTCTGACAGGATGGCGTAGTCGTCGCCTTCCTTGATCAGCCCCATGGCGATACCGGCAACCGGCTTCTTGAGCGGAATGCCCGCATCCATCATGGCGAGCGAAGCAGCGCACACCGTTGCCATGGAGGAGGAGCCGTTCGACTCGGTGATCTCCGAGACCACGCGGATGGTGTAGGGAAACTCCTCGCGTCCGGGAAGCACCGGGTGAAGGGCGCGCCAAGCAAGCTTGCCGTGACCGATTTCGCGGCGTCCTGGGCCCGACATGCGGCCAACTTCACCCACCGAGAAGGGTGGGAAGTTGTAATGCAGCATGAAAGTCTCTTTGTAGGTGCCCTGGAGGGCGTCAACGAACTGCTCGTCGTCGCCGGTGCCGAGCGTGGCGACACTGAGCGATTGCGTCTCGCCGCGGGTGAACAGGGCGCTACCATGGGTGCGGGGCAGGATGCCGGCCTCGCAGACGATCTGGCGGACCGTGGTGAGGTCACGCCCGTCAATGCGCTTGGACGTCTCGAGAATGCCCGAACGAACGAGGTTCTTCTCGGCTTCCTTGAAGGCCGCGGACACTTTCGATGCTGTTGCTGCATCGGCACCCTCGGGAACGAGCGCGGCGATGACCGTCTCCTTGACCTTCGAGATGCCCTCGCGACGCTCTTGCTTGCTGGCGATGGAGTAGGCGTCGCGCAGACGGCTATTGGCGATCTCGGCGACCTTTGCCACCAGCTCGGAATTGTCGATCTTCTTGAGTGCCCAGGGCTCCTTGGCCGATTTCTCGGCCAGCTTGACGATGGCCTCGATGACCGGCTGGAATTCTTTGTGGCCGAACATCACGGCGCCGAGCATGACGTCTTCGTTCAGCTCCTGGGCCTCCGATTCCACCATCAACACGGCGTCCGTCGTGCCGGCCACGATCAGGTCGAGAATCGACTCCGGCATGTCGTCGATCGGCGGGTTGAGCACGTATTCGCCGTTGATATAGCCGACGCGTGCGGCGCCGATCGGGCCCAAGAAGGGGACGCCGGAAATGGCGAGTGCCGCCGATGCGGCGACCAGAGCCAGAATGTCGGGATCGTTCTCCATGTCGTGGGAGAGCACGGTGGTGACGACTTGGGTCTCGTGCTTGAAGCCTTTGGCGAAGAGCGGCCGGATGGGCCGGTCGATCAGCCGCGAGGTCAGGGTGTCCTTCTCGGTCGGACGGCCTTCGCGCTTGAAGAAGCCGCCGGGGATCTTGCCCGCGGCGAAGGTCTTCTCTTGGTAGTTCACGGTCAGGGGGAAGAAGTCGATGCCGACCCTTTCCTCCCTGGCGGCCACGACGGTGGCGAGAACGCTGGTCTCGCCATAGGTGGCGAGCACGGCGCCATCGGCCTGGCGGGCGATCCGCCCAGTCTCGAACCTAAGGGGGCGGCCGCCCCATTCGATCTCTACGATGTGTTTTTCAAACATGTTCATGTCCCATTGGAGGGGAAGATACTCTCCTCGCCCGGATGGCGAGAGAGTCGGCCCGTTCAAAATATTGGCAAAGCTGCCCGGATAAGGCGCCGCCGCTACCGGCGGATGCCGAGCCGTTTGATGAGGTTCAGATACCTGTCCTGGTCACACGACTTGACGTAGTCGAGCAGCCGGCGACGCTGGCTGACCATTTTCAGCAGCCCGCGACGCGAATGATTGTCTTTTTTGTGGGTCTTAAAGTGGCCCGTAAGATTGGTAATTCGCTCGGTCAGGATCGCGACTTGCACCTCTGGAGAACCGGTGTCCCCGCTTGTGGTGGCGTATTCCTGGATAAGCTCTTGCTTGCGCTCAGCGCTAATCGACATCGTATAATCCTTACAATTAGGGGTTTTCAGGTGGCCGAGCCGGGATGTCGTCCAGCACGGTCGATAAAATGCGCATACGGGGCCGAAAACGGCCCCGGCGCAATTGGTGCAATATAGGGATTATCGGGCTTTAGGCCAGTAGTATTTGGGGCCTGCGGAGTGCCCGAAATCGGCGCCTAAATCCCTTGAAAATCCGCCCTAAATGTCAGCCTGGCAGATTGAAGATGCGCTTGGGCCTGAATTCGCCCTGGCTGACCTCTCCAAGCGCGACCAACGCCCCCCGCGAGACGGCATAAACCGTCCCAGCCATGATCGGAGCGTCCCGTCCCCGCAGCAAGACGGCCTGGCCCAGGCGGAGCCTCGCGGCGTCCGACGCGCTTAGGGAAAGCGCCGGGATGTCCTGTAGCGCCGTTTCCACCGGCCGAAGCAGGGCGAGCAGGGCCTCATGACCCTCCTCGCTCGCCGCGGCCTCCTCTACCTCGGAAAGCGTGACGGTATCGGTCTCGTCGAAGCCGCCAACACGGGTCCGCCGCAAGACCTCCACATGGCCGAGGCAGCCAAGCGCCCGGCCGAGATCGCGCGCGATGGCCCGCACATAGGTGCCCTTGCCGCATTCGGCTTCGAGCACGCAATGGTTCTCATCGGGATGGTCCACGAGGTCGAGCCGCTCGATGCTCACGGTCCGGGGCGCCAGCTCGAAGTCCTCCTCCTTCCGCGCCAGGTCGTAGGCGCGCGCGCCGTCCACCTTGATCGCCGAATAGCGGGGCGGGATTTGGGAAATTTCGCCGGTGAAGCCAGGCAAAGCCGCCTCGATGTCGGCGCGGGTCGGGCGGTGGTCGGATGTCTCGACCGTCTTGCCCTCGGCGTCGTCGGTGTCGGTTTGGGCGCCGAAGCGCACGGTGAAGCGGTAAATTTTGGTGCCGTCGACCACGAACGGCACGGTCTTGGTCGCTTCGCCAAGCGCGAGGGGCAAAATTCCGGTGGCGAGCGGATCGAGCGTGCCCGCGTGCCCGGCCTTGGCCGCGTTAAACAAATACCGCACGCGCCCCACGGCGCGGGTCGAGGTCAGGCCTTGTGGCTTATCCAGGATCAGCCAGCCGTTGATCGATAGGCCTTTGCGCCGCCGCGCCATGCTCCTCGCCCTCCGTCCGGCCGCTATTCGTCGAGGTCGCGGGCGACCTTGGCCGAGGCGAGCAGTGCATCGATGCGGGCGAAACTCTCAAACGAGGTGTCCACCTTGAACCTGATTTCCGGCATGAATTTCAGCTTGACCCGCCGGGCGAGCTCACCGCGCAGGAAGCGTTTGTGCTGTTCGAGATGGGCCACCACCTCTTCGGCCTCGCCGCCGCCGAGTGGCATCACATAGGCCGTAGCCAGCTTGAGGTCCGGCGTCATGCGGACTTCCGGCACGGTCAGCGAATGACGGGCCAAGAACTCGTCGAAGAGATCGCCGCGGGTGAGGACCTCCGAAAGCGCATGGCGGATCAACTCGCCCACCTTGAGCTGGCGTTGGCTTGGGGGCCGGCCTTTGTCACGCACGGTCATGGTTCTGGACTCTTCGAAAAAGCGCTGTAGATCAAACGACTAGTGCGCGGAACCTAGAGCGTGCGCTCGATGTGTTCGACCTCGAAGCACTCGATGACGTCGCCTTTGCGCATGTCCTGATAGCTCTCGAAGGCCATGCCGCATTCCTGGCCAGACACCACCTCTTTCACTTCGTCCTTGAAGCGCTTGAGAGTGGAGAGCTTGCCTTCGTGCACCACGATGTCGTCGCGGATCAGCCGGACCTGAGCGCCACGCTCGACCTTGCCTTCGGTGACACGGCAGCCGGCCACCTTGCCTACCTTGGAGATGGAGAACACTTCGATGATCTCGGCGTTGCCGAGGAAGGTCTCGCGGATCGTGGGTGACAGCAGACCCGACATGGCCTGTTTGATGTCGTCGACCAGATCGTAGATCACGGCATATTGGCGGATCTCGATGCCGTCACGCGCGGCGGCTTCGCGGGCTTGGACGTTGGCGCGCACATTAAAGGCGAGCAAGGCCGCCCCCGATGTCGATGCCAGCGCCACATCCGACTCGGTGATGCCGCCGACGCCTGCATGCACGATGCGGGCTTTGACCTCGTCGGTCCCGAGAGCGGCGAGCGCCCCGTTAATGGCCTCGACGGAGCCC
>SDBV01006302.1_pt1 | contig 16491 bp, 21 predicted proteins | sample 2277081 | NCBI WGS metagenome assembly SDBV01 (sample SAMN10402039, study PRJNA504765) | marine sediment metagenome | isolation source: marine sediment core GS10_PC15, 223 cmbsf | place: Arctic Ocean: Southern Knipovich Ridge | collected 2010
TCAGTCTTGGAGCACAGTCAAAGATTGAGGGAAACCTTACGCCCGATACAGACGATAATAGGGATTTAGGTTCATCTACTAATAGATGGAGAAACCTCCATCTAGCTAACACGGCTACATTCAACGTAAGTAAACTTAATAACATTCGCTTTGTAGATGTTAATGGAGAATTTACTACCATTCAAGCGGCCATAGATGATTTGCCGTCCACGGGCGGAATGGTTTATGTTCCAGCCGGAACTTACTCAGAATCTATTACTCTCGCCAGTAATATTACTGTTATGGGTTCAGGCAGAAGCACTATTATTCAAGCAACTGGAAACGACGTTACCATTGTTCTGACTCGCGGCGGGGCAATAGATACTACCGCAGTAGGAAATATGGCTCTGTCCAATGTGTTGCTCGACGCCAACTCTTTCACAGGCGTTATTGGGCTGGATGTCTTCTCCACGCAAGATTCTGAGTTTCGTAATATCTGGCTCGAAAATGGCAACGCCAGTGGTACAGCGGTTTGCCTAAGAGCGACAAACAATACTTCTGCCAGTAATGCCAATGACAATACTACCGATAATGGTTTCTATAATATCTGGGCTGATGATTGGGATATTGGCCTCCAGCTAGACGGCGACCCCGGTGGAGGGGCTGGTCTTCGTGCTATTGTAACTAATAATCGCTTCTTCAATACCAACCTCACCACCATGAACTCCTTTGGCATTGACTTCGTGCAGTGGTGTGACTCCAACCACTTCTTCTCTACTCGAATCTCCCCCAAGGCAAGCGTGTCTGGTTTCACCCATATCATCTTCAACTCAGAAACACCAGCAGGAGATGAGCAGGTTTATAACGAAACCTTCTGGCAACTCGGTATGGATTCTTCTCCCGTAGCCGCTGCCACTGGTTTCGACATCAACTTCTCCCGCGAGATTATCGTGAGAGGTGGATACCACTCGCCGCCGGTATGGAACGGAACATATATTGACGCGAGCGCGAATGCTTCCAGTTACCTGATAGAAGAACTCGTTGATGACGGCGCTTCCGAACAGTGGTTAAAGGTTCACAGTAAGAATTGGCGATTTGACCACATTGATGCTCAAGGAACTGGCACAGGGGCAATTGCTACTGCGGGTGCCATTCGACTCCCCAACAACGTGCCTATTCGCGCGCGTGACAATGGGGATACAGCCAATATTAACCTAATCGCTGCTGACACTAATGACCGGGCTGCATTAGGAGGTACTTCAACTGATACATCCATTGCCGGTGGGTTGAAACTTAGAAATGTTCAAACATTAGATGATACTGGAACGCCTTCCATTTCTAATGGAAATGTTTTCACTACCGGCGGCACAACGGCTATTACCGCATTCGATGACCCAATAAACGGACAGATTATCTACATCATTTCATCCCACTCGGTAACCATAACTGATGCTTCTACCCTCAATCTAAGTGGCGCTGCTAATTATGATATGACAGCAGATGATACCTTAACCTTGGCTTTTAATGGGACTAATTGGTATGAACTTGGCAGAAGTGTAAACTAAATGGCTCTTATAGTAGGCGACTTCTTGCAAACGATGGTACGAGAGTGCGGCGACAATCTGCCAGAACCACTAACCAGTTTGAGTTGGCTCCAGCACCGATATGAATCAGTTCTTAGCAGAGCGCAATTCAATTTCCTCATTGCTGAAGCAACTTTCAACACAGTAGCGGAAATTACCGCTGGGACGGTAACAGTCACGCTGGGTTCTTCTACCGTTACTGAAACTACCAGCAACGCCAATGGCTGGTCTTCTTCTGTCGCTAATAGATATTACCGTTCTACAGGAGATACCGAGTTCTACTTGATTTCCAGTTTCAGTGATGCCAATCCCGATACTCTAACCTTGAATCGAAACTACGAAGAAGCTACCGCAACTACAAAGGGTTACAAAATCTTTCAGAGATTCTTCTCTCTTGCCAGTGACGTGCGGGAAGTTATCAGCATGGTGCGAATTGATAGTCCTGCACCAATGATTGAATCAAGTCAAGCGGAATTGGACTATGCCTTTCCTCATCGGTCTAGATTGGGAAACCCTGGTGTGTATGCACCGGCTGGAACAGACTCCAGCGATAATCTACAAGTAGAACTCTATCCCATTCCAGATGAAGCGAAAGGGATTCTGTACCGATATATCCAAGAGACACCATCTCTGACCGATGCTGATGGAAGTCTCATTCCCCAAGTTCCTTTTGGATTGTTGAAGTCTGGATGGATGTCGGATTATTGGAGTTGGAGGACGGCTTTTGACAACGCTTCCCCCAATGCCGCTCTCATGTCGCAGAAGTACGAGGTAGAATTTGAGAAAAGATTAGCCGAATTAGTCTTGAGGGAAGCGGCTAATATCCCGCCAGTGAAACTCAGACTCTCAGACCGGCTTGTTCGCCATCGGGTGCGGCGAGCCAACAAGTTTGGACGGCGGGTTGTGTTAGAGAGTCAGGATACCTAAGTGGCGTTCAGCGTCGCTAATAGCACGAGTTATGTTACTGACACATTAAAGTTGCGCTCTGCTACTTTCGCAGCGGCTACCGAACTCAGAATGGCGAATCTGATTCAAACGGAAATCTCCTCTTTCCACCGCTGGCATTGGTCAATTACTGCTGGAACAGATATAACAATTTCTTCCGGCACCCAAGATTACACCATGAATTCCTCTGACCAGAATTTAGTGTTGGCCATTGCAGAAGCCAACCTGTTAGATGGTTCAACCGAAGAACCTAATTTACTAGTGTGGTCTGACCCAATACTTCCCAAAAGATTATCTGGCGCTGCTACCGGGCAGCCGATAGGAGTTTCTTTAATCTCTCCCACTAAAATCAGATTATGGACTACACCAGATGCTACCTACACCTTTCAATGGCAATACTACAAGCGCCCGGTTGTCTTCGCAGCCAACTCAGATAATTGGGACATTCCAGAAGCCTTCACCGATGTAGTAAAGGTTGGAATGCTGTGGCAGGGTGGAGAATTTCAGGATGATGTTCGTACTCCTGAATGGAAGAAGGATTTCTTTTCTCTCTTGGCTAACCACAAAAGAATTGAACTTATGACAGTTGGACGGAGAAGAATGTAAATGCCTTTTGCTAATACAGACAGTTACGTAGCTAATGATGCAAATAATAATCTGCGTGGTGTAGACAGAGATAATGCTGACTCCGCCCATACCGGTGATACCAACGAAACTGACCTCACAACCTTTGCCATGACAGGTGGAACAATGGGTGCCACGGGCGCATTGCATATTATCGCTGCCGGGACTACTACGGGAACAACTGATACTAAAACCGCAAAGTTTGTTTTTGGCAGTCTTACAGTTGCTACCATAGCGATTGCAAGCGGTGTTGCTACCGATTGGATGTTTGATGTTTGGATATTTAATACCGCTACCAATGCTCAAAGGATAATCTCCCGCTCTTTTGAGGGTACTGCTACCCTGGAAGGGGTTGATTACCAAACTCATACTCAAGATACGACCGCCAGTGTAACTATTAAGTGTACCGGTACTATGGGCGGGACAACCGACACGATAACTCAGACCTTATTTAATACCTTCATCGTACAAATAACATAAATTGGGAATAAGAAACCAGCAAAAGATTTCATCACTCGGTATTGTGCCGGGCATACGTCTCGCCCTGAATCCGTTTGCTCAACAGGTCGGCTCTGCGAGAATTCTGCGTAACTTTGTTCCTGAGCGTGGGCGACTAGCCCGCAAGAGTTTCAGTCCTGACTTTGTGTCTGCACCCAACGCCAATGATGTGTGGCATATTGTTAATTTCAGATATACCCGCTCCAACGCACCAGAGAACGAGTTAATTATTTATAAGGACAATGGCAGGGTATATAAGCGTGTCCCATCGGCTGAACAAGAGATATTTCCAGGCGTCACTTCATTCCCGGTATTAAACCAGAAGCCTTTTGTTGGGCAGTTAGGCAACAGACTGTTTTGGAATGACGGCAGTGCTGGGTATGTCTATGATGGCCGTGATATACAATCATGGGGTATAGAAAGAGAGACTGCTGCACCAACTACCACCGCTACCGGAACTGGCCTTACGATGGCTACTGGCTTGAAGGCAGCTATTACCTGGGTTGTCTTGGATGAGGCTGGTAACCGGGTACATGAGTCTAGTCGCAGCGATGTAGCCGCCTTTCAAGTTCTATCTAATGAGAACCTGCAAATTGATAAGTCTGGCCTGACGGATGATGCGAGAGCTACCCACTGGTCAGGATATGTGTCAGAACTAGACGGCAGCGAGATATTGCGGCGCACAAATACCACCATCATACAAACTGATACCTTTATTGTAACCGCCCTTCCTGCTGCCCTAGACCCAAAAGCACCGACGCGCAATGATCCGCCGCCTAAGTCTACAGTAGGTGAAGTGGCCAAGAATCGCATTTTCTTGCGGGATGATCAAAGCCCCGAACAGTTCTGGTTCTCGGCTTTGGGAGAAGTCAAGGGCCTGAACAATGGAGCACCAGACGAATCATTTCCTGGAAAAGATAGCTCCTCTCTTAGCGACCTATCCAACAACGACTTCATTCCAGATAGAGAGATTTCTGCCATCAAAGAGCACAACAACATCGTGTTTTTGTTTTCCGAGCGACGGGGGTTCGGATTGACTGGTGAACTATCCTTGCTGGACAATCGCGCCCCTAGAGACATGACCAAACTGGAAGTTTTCACCGAGGGCTGTGCAGGCGCTGATGCCACCGAAAGCACACCCTTCGGCCTTGTTTGGTTTACTCCTGGCAGAAAGCTTTGGCTGTGGGCTGGTGGGCAAGAATTAATAGATATTGGAGAGCCGATACAGACATTGCTGGGAACCATTCCCGCAGGAAGTCTTTCCGATGTGTATATGAAGTGGTGGGAAGGGAACGGAAGACAGTGGCTCGTAATTGCCCTAAACAGCAGAGACGGGGAATCGCCGGATGACTCTACTACCTTAGCCCAGAGAACCTTGATATATGACTTCTCTCTGCCTAGTCCCAGGCCCGACAGGGCACAGCCTGATCCTGGAAGTTGGATTGAATGGACAGACATTGCTGCTACCTGTGTCGGGACTTATATTGCCAACGACGGCCAAGAGTTCCTACTAATTGGGGATTCCTCCGGCAATGTCAAACAAGCGGATACGATTGTATCCCCCTGCCACTTAAACCGCTCCTTTATATTAGGGGAGTGCTATTTGGGTAGTACGGTTCAAAACAATCCTGCCGCTAATATGAGGACTTCGTTGCTGCTTCCTTCCTCCGACCAATGGAGTATAGGGCACTACTTACAGCTAGTTACTGGCGACCAGAATGACCCTGGTGCTCCATCAGCAGGTGCCTTAACCGAACCTACCATATCTAGTTGGATAGATCCGACCTCGGTTGATAGTCCCGGTACAGCTATTACCTTAACGCTCGATTCAGCTTTAACCAGCGGTGACAAACGAGCTTGGCTTCAACCTGAATCAAGTGGAAATACCAATACAGGTGGAGCATTCGCCAAGCAGTTTCTTTTTGAGGCGGCTTACAGTGCTGGGGTGGATGATACTGGCAATGCCGACAACCGAGAAACCAATCGAATCAACACGATTTACAAAATGGGATTCACCTGGAGTCCGAAGCCGGAATTAGCACTGTGAAGCATAGCCCTCCGATACCAACAGGGTTTTGGAAATACTTTTACTGCCCTGATTGCGGTAAGTTGCTTGAACCGAAGAAGACGCGTTTCACCTGCAAGGTTCACGGTTCTTGGCAGGTGGTTTTTGAAACTGATGAACAGAAAAAGACTACGAATCCAAGAATGATCAAAGTCAAATAATGCCACCTAGAATATCTGTTCCAGTAGAGGAATTGGCCCGCCTGGGTACAAGGAAGATGCGGGATACGCTGGCATTGGCTCCAGCCAAACCTGAGACACCGCTTAATGTTACCTCCCTAGGCCTAAAGTTTGGTTTTAGAATCCAATGGTCAAAAGTAGATGGAGCAACTGGCTATAATATTGCCATTATGAGCGACAACAACCTGAATGCTCCTATCTTGATATTGACTGTCATAGGCAGCCAGTCAATGGACTTTACATATTTTGTGGGAGATGTAGCTGTTACTAGACAATTTTCCGTGCAGGCATTCAAAGAATACTCTGGTGGCAGGGCTGTATCTGAATACAGCACGCCCACATCAGACGTTGCCAGCAAGGTTGATGGTGGTGCCGGTGATTCAGCTCCTACCGCGCCTCCGTCCAATCCAACTCCATCTGAATCAGGCGACCCAGAATTCCCAGGAGATTTAGATATACCGCCAGAGGTTTAATATGGTTTCCTTCCGTCTGATTAAACCGGAAGAGGTAGAAGAAGCGGAACGACTGTTTAGTGAGAAATATCCCTGGGCGGCGCTGCCGAATTGGCCTACGACCTACGTAAAAGTAAAAGACGATAAAATAGTTGGCCTCTACGATATACAAACAAGAATCATTATAGGAAGCCTGGTAAGTTTCGACAATTCTCCTATTACGACAACGGAATTAATTGCTCATGCCGATGGCCGTCTCACCGCCGCCGGAATACAGCAATATGAATTCATTGTTCCAGATGAAAATCCTAAAGCTCAGAAGTTCCTTGAGAAGCGGTACGGATTAGAACCAAGAGAAGAGATAAAACATAAAATCTATTTTGTGAGGAAGTAATTATGCCTTTCTTGTTTGGAGGGAAAAGTCAAGCACAGAAAGAATCTGAGGGAGTTGAATTAGAGAGAGAAAAAGCCGCCAACGAGGCTTTTCTACAAGACCTTAAAATACGCAAGGCCATATTTGGAAACATTGAACCTTTCGCAAAGGCTCTTCTTGCTCTTGGATTAGACCCCGCCTCGATTCTATCTTCTCCACTGGGAGTTTCCTTGTTGATGCCAGGACGTATGGCTATTGCAGATGAGTTTGAGGCAGCGCGTAGTCAGTTGGTAGATTTTCTTGGAAGTAGAGGACTGTCAACACAATCTGGGGTTGGTATCGGGCCACTAGCTAATTTATTTGGGCAAGAAGCCCAACAACAGTCTCAGTTAGTTGCAGGATTGCCACTACAGGCAGTACAACTAGGTTTGCAGGGAGCAAATGTTTTGCAAGGACAACAGGCTGTATTTAATCCTGCTATTACTGGTGGAGTAGCAGCCCAAGCAGGAGCGAATGTTCTAAATCAGCCAGTACGACCTTCGATATTTGAACAAATCTCAGGGCCTCTAGGAGCTGCAATAAGCGGGTTTGGTGGGCCGCAAGCAGCAATACCAACAGTATCCTCAGCGCCAGGGCCAACAGGCCCATAAGAGGAAAAACCATGCCACAGTTTTTTACTAGACCGTCCTTTGCTCAGCCGCAACCACAAGTAGCTCAACTACCATTCTCTCAGTTCGGAGGTCAACGAGGGCCATTACCAACTGATACCACTGGTGGTATTGCATTTCCTGATGCTGGCATTTCAACTCCAACCGGCCTATCGCCACAAGAATTACAAGCATTGGTAGGAGAGCGTTTTGAAAGATTTGGCGACAGCAGAGTGAATAACGTTCTTAGTAGATTAACCAACCAGGTGGGCTTTAGAAATGAGTTTCCTGAAGCCATGATGGGCGCTTTCAATGCCAGCCAAGCAAGGCTTTCTGGTTCAAACATCGGAAGTCCCAGGCTTGGCCCCGGTGGTGAATTCATCTTTGGCAGTGCGTTTAATCCTCTCCCCGCAACCTCTGCTGAAACTACTTTTGCAACCTCTTCCGCCGTGCCGCTTGGCGGCGGTGTAGATAAGTTTAACCCTACGCTTAATACTGGGGCACCGCTACCGACAACTACTACCGCTACACCTACTGCGCTTAATCCCTTTAATAGAAACTTCTTGGGAGGCTTGTAGTGCCGAGCGTCTTTAAGCGACAAACGCTAGAGCGCGATGTTACTGGTTTAGTCGGGCCCCAACAAGCACCGCCAGTTGATACTGGTCGAGGAGGGGTACCAGGACTTGGCGTTCAAGGAATACCTCAACCGCCTCCACCTGAACTACAGACTCAAACCATTCAAGTGCAAGGCCCCAATCGTGGATTGTCAGCAATAGCGGATTTCCTAACAGGGTTTGGTGGTGGGCCGCAAGCAGCACTTCAGCAACAAGCACAACGGGGCGCTCAGACCGAACGGTTGTTTCAAGCCCAGGAACGACCAATAAATTTACAGACGCAATTACTCCAACAGCAAAGACAATTTGGACTTCAACAACAAAATCTACAGTTGGCCCAACAGCGCGAGGAGCGAGTAGCGGAAGATGCGACTATCAACCAATTTCTCAATAGCATTTCGATTGACGTAAACAGAGATACTGGCGAAGTCATCATAACCGACAAAATGGCTGCATTGCAGGGATTACCAGGCGCAGTCAGGACATTGAGGAAAAAAGCCGATAGAGACTTCAACATAGAGAGCCTGCTTCCGCCGGGAGCTACAAAACAGGACGTCAATACAGTTGATATAGCATTCAAGTTTGGAGGAGAGAAACAAGGCTTGAGAGAACTTCTCAAGATCAGAAAAGATATAGCGAATCGCCCAGTTCTTTTGCAAAAGGAACGCAGAGCTTCGGCACAAGCAGAACGAGGACTACGAGCGGACTATTTGAAAGAAGCTGGTTCATTCATTAAAATCCGTGACCAGTTTGACAGAGTACAACTAGCCAGCCAAGACCCAACCGGCGCTTCCGACTTGTCAATGATATTTGCGTTTATGAAAATGCTCGACCCCACATCAGTTGTACGCGAGTCGGAGTTCAGGGCAGCGGCAAGCATTGGCTCGATACCACAGCGGCTAGAAGGTTTCAGAAAGAAGATAATCACTGGTGAGTTTCTATCGGATGGACAGCGGGCTAATTTTCTGGCAGAAGCAGTAAAGCTATTTAACCGTTCCAAGTCTCGCAAGGAAGCCATTGATAACCGCTTCCGCAAGATTTCCATAGAACAAGGAATTGATCCTGAGAATGTAATACAAAGTTTTGGGTTTGAAACCACTGGCGTAGACTTCCAGCCAGATGTTCAATAATGGCAGACAAGAAACCGAAACGTATTAGAGTTGTTCATCCAGATGGCAGAACAGGCACCATACCAGAATCCCAATTAGACCAAGCTATTGCAGCGGGATTCAAACAAACATGCCGCCGTCCAACAATAACAGGTGGTCGCGCTCCAAGGGTGAGAACCGAATTGGGCCAACCAATCGGAGAAGCTGAGTTTGATGTTCCCATGGCTGGTATCGGGAGATTTCTACGAGAAGAAACACCTACTGCTATAGGTGCTGGTATTGGCGCTGCTCTTGGAATACCTGGAGGGCCGCCGGGAATTATTGCTGGTGCTACTATCGGTGGAGCAGCAGGCGAAGCAGGAGGGCAACTACTAAGGCGGATTTCTCCCATCGGGAGAGAAGTAGAAACCAGTGCAGAAGCTGCGGAACAAATCGGACTATCTGGAGCGTTATCTGGAGTTGGAGAAGGTGTAATAAGATTAGGTGCAAGAGCTGTCCGTCCACTTCTGAGAAGGCTGTCTAAGACAGATGACTTGCCAGTTCCTTTGCTTCGTTCCGAAAGAACTGGCGGGAAAATAATGGGTTTCCTTGAGACTGTGACAGAAAAGAGTTTGCCTGGTGCTGCAAGATTTGAAACATTCAGGAAATCTCAGCAACAAGCACTGGCTAACTTGGGCGACCTTCTATCAACTCGAATATCAGCAAGGAATATATCTTCACAAGAAGCTGGTGAGTTGTTTGCCAAAGAAGTAGCGGCAGCCAGAGAAATTGTTAGAGACATCTCAGGAAAGTTATACGGAGAAATTGATAATATAGTCAGAGTTAGAACTATTCGTCAGCCTACTACCATAACAAAACCTTCTGCTTTAGTTGATGAACTGGGAAGACCTTTAACATTTGAAAAGAGAATATTAGAAAAAGTTGAAGTCGGAGGAGTATCAGTTTCAACCAACACTATCAAAAAGGCAGCCATTCCACTCCTAAAGGAAATTAGAGCTGAATCAAAACTTATTCCTCCAGAAGAATTGTCTAGGGTAACTAAAATCCTAGAGCAGTTGATCAAAAGTCCTAAGAAAACGTCCTTCAAGTCTATCCAGGATGCCAGGTCTGATTTGCTTAGAATCATCAGGAAAAATAAAGAAGTAATAGGTGGCAAGGCAAATAGAATCATTTCAATACTTGAAAATGAAGTTGATACAGCAATGGAATCTGCTGCCAAAGAAAGCAACGTGCCAGGATTGCTTGAAAAAGTTCGGAAGGCAAACAAGTTCTGGGCGAAAAGTCTTAATGATTTGAATTCTAAAGCAACTCGCGCATTATTGGCAAAAGATAAGGACGAGGTTGTAGCAGCTATCTTCCGGCGTGGTAGCGTAGATGATATTGAGTTAGTAAAAAGGCTTGTTTCGCGCGAGTCATTCCAAGATATGAAAGGTCGCTATCTTCGTGATGTTTTGGATGATGCTACAAAAGGAGAGTTAGCCCCACAGTTATTTCCAGGAGTGAAAGACTTGCCTGGTTTACAAGGACAACAGATTCAGATACTAGAATTCAAATCATTGCAAAGAGCATTGGAAAAACAAGGTCAAGGAAGACTGGCAGCTATTTTCGATAGACCAGAAGAAATTAAAGCTTTGGGTGAATTTATCGAAGTGGCTGGACGAGTTGGTGGCGGAAGGGCAAAAGGTTTAGTCACCAGTTTGATAGCATGGAGTACCAATGGATTTATTATTTATAGTGGCGGAGGAGCGTTACTTAAAGGTTCTTTAGCCGACTTGGTTCCTGTGGGCGCTTTTGTAATAGGGCTAAATGTTACCGCTAGAATACTGGCCAATCCAGAAGGAGTAAAACTAGTAACTAGAGCATTGGTTGCTAACAGAGGTACAGTTGAAGGAACCAAAATTGCTGCCCGCTTATTAGTTTTATCACAAAGAGAAAAAATAATCAGGTCAGAGAAACCAGAGTTGAAACCTAAAAGACTTACTTTGGAACTTACTAGGCTTTAGACTCAATATGGTGAGTGACCAACCAACCAAGGACAAGTGCAATAAATAGTTCACTCGGTTTAAGTTGCGCTAAATTATAAAAAACAATAGCCAACAGAAAGCCACCCACAACAATAATTAGTATGTTTGCCAGAACTCCCTGTGCCGATTCTAATATCTTCATATCTTATCCTACTACGGTCATGGTTAAAGTCAAGGGATGTGTTAAAATTGAAAGTAACTGGCAGCTCGATTCCCCTCCTGCTGCCCGAAATTGGGTTGACTCATTCCCAACCCAAGCCCCGGCCGGCTTGCTCCTGATCTGGCTGGGGTTTATTCTAATTAGGAGGATTTCTGATTGAACAACAATCCAGCAGAAGACATTGGACAATTCATTGGCTATACTCGCGCGCGTTACTTGCCGAAACTGGAACATGAGACCAAATGCGGCCAGAAAGAATTTCACTGATGGTGCTTTTTGCAACTCCGAACAATTTAGCGATTTGCGATCCCGTAAATCCGTCTCGACTTCTGGTTCTAATGAAACAGATATCCGCTTCTGTCAATTTAGCAGCTGGGTTCTTGGAACCCTGTACGTTTACAGGCTGGCGATTAAGAACACGGTACGAATGTTTTTGATTCTCGCTATGGGTTACAATCTCAAGATTCTCCAATCGCGCATCCGATCTTGAACCGTTCTTATGATTGCTTTCAAAGCCTTTTGGGAAAGAGCCTATGAAACTTTTCAGAACGAGCCGGTGAACAAGGAACGTTTTTAGTTTGCTATTCTTGCAGAGAGAAACAATAGAGTAGCCGTCGTGATTCTTTTGAAGTTTCAGTATCCGACCTACAAGGTTATGACGATCCGCAGCAATCCGCTTAATTCTTCCCATGTCGCTGACTTCGTACACACCTTCGTAACTAATAATAGGCTTCCATCTTTCCGTCATAGGGATATCTTAGCATGATAAACTTCATCAATACAATGAAAGAATGGGCTAACGAAAAAGTGAAAAGATTAAATGCCAATCGATGAGCGGGAGTTCGGACAGTTTCAAGGAGCCACAGAACGTGCTCTACAAACGATTGAAGAACAGCTCAAACGTGGTAATCAAAAGTTTGATGGCCTCGAAAAACGGATGCGGGCAGTGGAGACGCGGAATCATAACGGCTGGCGTGGCGCTATTCGTCCTGGCGCCATTGGCGCCGGCGGCGCCGGTGCCCTCCATATTGTCTGGGAAATCATGGCAAAGATGGTTGCTGGAGGATGAGTTGAGTCGAAAACTATCAGATTTGAGCACAAGGTTTCGCCCCCTAGCGGTGGAATTTCTAGCCCGCTGCACTGAAGCACAGATTCCTTTGATGGTGTTGGACACGCTTCGGACAATGGAGGAGCAAGAGGAGAATATCGCAAAGGGAGTCTCCTGGACTATGAACTCCAAACATCTACCACAGCCCCCAGAGATGCGGGCTGAAGCCATAGACGTAGCGCCATTCGCCCTGTTCCAACTTTCCGGCCCGGACAAATTACAATGGGATTCCAACGACCCTGTATGGGAGAAAATCGGTAGAATTGGAGAATCTTTAGGTTTAGTATGGGGGGGTCGTTGGAAAAGGAAGGATAAGGCTCATTTTCAAGGCCCGTGGACGAAACTATGAAAAGTGGCGGTGGAACGATTTCATGAATCAGGAGTTCTGATTGTGGTTTCTGGCTCTGTTGATTGGCCTGTTCGTGGTGTTGCTGGTAGGCCTCGCATGGGTAGTACACCAAGTGGCCCTATGCCGCCACCACGACCGGGACTTGAAATACTCACGCCCAGGCAAGGACAGGTGGCCCTGTTGATGTTGGAAGGGTACACGCAGAAGCAGATTGCCCGGCTACTCGAAATCAGCTTCGGTGCCGTGAGGAAACTGGTCGCCTGCATCTTTGACAAATTTGGTGTCCATAGCACCCAACAGTTCGTTTGTGACTACTTCAATACTATCTGGAGGCTTTCCCATGAAGAGAAGTGCAGGAAGTTCTCAACGGTTCAGAATAACGTTGGTCGCTCTGGTTGTGCCCCTCGCGCTCGTCGGGGGCGTGTGGCTCCACGGACAGCAGCCTCCGTTGTTGGATCAGGCTGACGTGCAGGCTCTGGTTGACTTTTGTATGAGCCCGACCGGAGAGAAGATTCTACAACCACCTGAGTCAACGATCGACAGAGCCGCTTTCTGTGCGGGTATTCCTCTTGGGCCGGGATTGGTTCTTGCTGGCATGGTGCGGAATGTCCAGATGCTCGACTTGACGATGTTGGGACTGAACAACCACGAGACGCGGCTGGTTACGATTGAGGCGGATATTACACAGATTCAGGCAGACATCGCCGCTCTCCAGGCCCAGAGTTCCGCCACGCTGCAACCACAGATTGACGGGATCAAAGAAAAACTGGCGAACATGGCATTAGCTTTGCAGTAGGACAAATAGATGAAGGAGGAACCATGAAGACTTGGATTGTGACACTTTTCCTTGCGGCTAGTCTTATTTTCTTGGCTGGCTGCCCGAAGTTTGAAGAGAATGCTGAAGCGACCATAGCTGGCGCGGGAGGAGTAATCCAGCGTGCAGTTACGAAGTATGAACCTGTTTGCGTTCCAGAACCAGAGAAGGACATTTGCCAGCTCATCAAACGGGCGGCTGCAATTCAAGCGTCGGCCATTGATGCAGTCAACCTCTATTGCGGTGGGCCAGGATGGGCTGAGGATGGCCCTTGCAATCCCCCAGCGAAAGGTGATGCACTGGAGCACGCCAAAGAACGAGTTAAATTTGCGGTGAGCGAGTTGAATGAAATCATCGCCAACGTACAAGGATGGTTGAAATGAAAGCACAAGCGGTTCTTGATTTGGTTCTTTTTTTCCTGGGCGGGCTAGTGAAGAACACACCCTCTGATGTTGACGACGAAGTGTTGGGCTACATCCAAGCCGCCTATGCCAATATCAGAAAGGCTAACCAAGCTCCAGTGACGAAATCCCGGCTGGAATCTTGGGAAGTAAAAGTTCCCTGGTAAGAGAAAAGAGCACCCTCCTTTAGGGGTCGGGCAGCGCCACTCCCGGCCCCTCCCTCCGCAATAAAATCCTAAGCCGTTTAGAATCAGCGCCAGCTTTGCGTCTTTTTTGTTGACAAAGGCAAATCTCAAGCGTACAGTCTCCTCATGTTGCGACGGGTTCACGTAAAAGAGAGGTGTGAATTGGCTCAAAAGATATGGGAGTATCGGAAGGACAATGGCCTCACTCAAAATGAACTCGCCAAACGATTCCGGCTCTCACGCCGAACAATTCAGCGGGCCGAATATGGCAACTCTGTTTCTATGGCGAACTTCCATTCGCTCAAACAACTTGTAGGCATGGTCGTGGCGGTGCAGGGATGAACTGCCGCTTCCTGCACCACATGGTTTACGATCCGATGAAATTCCATCTGAGGTCAGACCAGCCGCCAATCAAAGGGTGGCTCGGATTTTGCAAGACCAAGGGCTGCACTTTCACGCGCAAGGTTTTGGGAAATCTCCCTTCTCATCAGGGTGTTTTTGCTCCACTGGCTTTTCATTCACGGCTTGTAGCCGCCCTTCAAGGGAGCGTGAGCGATGCCTGAGCAGCCTGAGATTCATTGGCTTTGGTACTACGGGTTCGCGTTTGCCCTCGCCCTGCTGGTGGGGATTGTCGGAACGTACCTAGTTCTTCGGCGAGATAAGGCGAATGAAGAAAGGCGCACGCACCGGCGGACGTGGGAGAAACCATGAACGACACCAATTTCACACACAAACGGGAAGTCCTGGAACGAGAACTGCGCGCCTTGCTTGACCGTATGTACGTCCTGTCGGCGTATGTAGATGAACCGCGCTACTGGGGACAGGCAATCTCTATCGTAGCGGCGGCCCAGTTTTGTCATACGGAAGGTCTCTCGTTCCGCACTAGGGAGTGAGCGATGGGGCAACCATGAACCGCCACTTCTCCAGCGAAAGATTCCTCGCCGGCTGCCTGTTAGTGGCCCTGATGGTGGGGATTGTCTTTGTGAAGTTCTGGATGGTGTCGGTAGAGAAACGGTTGGCTGAGAGCCTAGCAACGCACTGGATTGGAGTTGACACCGATAAGAGTCAGAACAACGTCCTAATGAGCCACGAATTTCGACTGCTTCTAGCTGAGCGCACCGCCTGGGCGGTATGGGATCACCACGCGCCCTGCGACGGTTGGCCGACCCTGCTGCAGATTGCAGAGGGTACAAGGTGAGCAAAACAACTAGCAGTTCGAGTAGTGGCGGTATCGGTTTCGCGGGGTTGCTGACTGTTCTGTTTATAGGCTTGAAGCTGACGAACTACATCCAGTGGTCTTGGATATGGGTTGTATCTCCACTCTGGATTTGGTTGGCAATATTGATTTTCGTCCTGCTGATGGTCGGGTTTGTTGCTCTCTGTTTCTTGCTTTTCGATGTGTGGAAATTTAGGAAGCATTGGCCGAGACAAGCCAGCAAATCGCAAGAGGGGAACGATGAGTGATACGAAGCATACGCCGCTGCCGTTGGAGATAGGATATGGGGAAAAAGGTCTTACTGGCCCCAAGACTCCATCTGGAAGCGGGCCAACCTGCCTTGAGTCCACTGAAACATATGAACATAACAGACAGGTGGAACTAGGAAACTCTCCGGCTCCGCTTGGGATGTGGCACACGGTCATAAGGAAAGGTGCGGAAACCATCGCTATTATTCCTGGGGACAAAGATGAACGGGATGCCTACGCGCAACTCTTTGTTACCTCCGTCAACGCCCGCCCGAAGGTGGAGGAACTTGTCAAAGCTGGGAAGTCCATTGTCACAGAGTTTCTTGAGATGTCGAGCGGCATTGAGGACACTCCTTATAATGTCCAGCGGTTGGAGACAGCCATCCGCGAAGTCGAAGCGGCGCTAGGGGGGAAAGCAGAATGAGTGAAGTGAGGCGCACGGAGTTGCCGACAATTCCCCCTCAACAAATGCGTTGGCGTATGAGTAGGGAATGCGACAAAGGCAACCATTCTGGTTGCTCTCCAACTTCCTTGCTCACTGGATTTGATGAGAGGCCAGGGGGAACCCATTACATCTGCCCTTGCTCTTGCCACGGCCTCATCGGCACCAACTCTCCCGAAGTTCGCAGGGCTAGAGGTGCGATGTGAGGAAGGCAAAGAAGACCAAGTTCAAGGTAGGGCAGTATCTCAACTTGCCCGTTAAGGTCTTAAAGGTTGATCGGCGCTACAACCCTGAGCAATACATGATTCAAGGCTTGGTTGCTGGATGGATATTTACTGACCCGATTGAGCCGAACGAACTACGTCCACTACCTTTCAACAAGTATCGCAAGCGGGAGCGAAGCCGATGACCCGCCAGTGTTCAGATTGCAAGATCATCATGGGCGAGAAGTGCCCGGAGTGCGGCTCCCAAAACCT
>SDBV01006303.1_pt1 | contig 16491 bp, 12 predicted proteins | sample 2277081 | NCBI WGS metagenome assembly SDBV01 (sample SAMN10402039, study PRJNA504765) | marine sediment metagenome | isolation source: marine sediment core GS10_PC15, 223 cmbsf | place: Arctic Ocean: Southern Knipovich Ridge | collected 2010
AGTCCTGAGCAAATTCGAAGGGATTCGTCGCAAGAGACGATAAGGGATTATGTGCGTGTGTTTGTAATCCGTCCCTCGCGGATGGAGAGTGTAATGTAAAAGCTAATACCGGGCGTCCCGGCCGAAGCAGCCGGGACGCCCGATGAATATCGACAAGGCCTTGTATTGAGACCCTGTAGTGTGATCGGGGATGGGGATATCTGGGCCGGTTCATGTTGCTTCCGTCATCTACTGTTGCTAATTCAAGCACTTTTCTGCTTTTGCTCCGATATGTTTAACTGTTTAAATATGGTTCTCATCCAATAAAGTTGGTTGATTTTGCTGCAATTAACCTTAACTCATTTGGATAGGGCATCTTATATTGACGCCATAAATATTGACCTGTTTTAAAATAGGGCTGCATCGCGACATTGTAGGCCTACATCGAGGCATTGTAAGCTTACATTGAGGTGTTGTCGGCTTGCATCGCGACATTGTAAGCTTACATTGAGGCATTGTAGGCTTACATTGAGGCATTGTAGGCTTACATTGAGGCGTTGTCGGCTTACATTGAGGCGTTGTCGGCTTACATTGAGGCGTTGTCGGCTTGCATCGCGACATTGTAAGCCTACTTCAAGGCGTTGCGGGCTTACACAGAGGCTTTGTAAGCGTTTTGAAAGGCAAAGTAAACGAGCAAAATCCGGAAATTGTGCTTCTATCAACTTTTTGGGAGTTGAACCTTAAATATTAACAGCACAAATAAAGACTTCACAAGACAAGGAAGATCTCCCTGAACGTCAACGGTTTGTTAGTCAATCCTGCCTGCATGGGGTGTGTTTTGAACGTTCGGCCAGACTTCAATGCCATATGCGCGGTCGAATAAAAAGTTGGCTTCTCGCTTTTTTGGAACACGAATCTTGACATGAAGTATGCCCAATCCATTCTGGTACTGGGTGTTAGCGATTCTCGGAACAGAGAAGGAATTGGGCATAAAGGTTCGGGGGCTTATTCGGATGTTTTCGTTCATCGGCTGGTCATGCGCGAGCGCATTAGTTCCATATTACGTAAGCCGATGAAATGTCGAGTGCGCCACCGCCCCCCGCAGGCGCGACATGACGTCTCCCTTGTCCACCGCATCTTTTATTACGGCGAATACCTCGTTCATAGCTCCTAGGAAATCATCGACGATGGACTCGGTGTGGGCATAAGTGGGGTAGAAAAGGTTCGAGACCAGAAAGCCTCTATCGAGCATGCACTGGGTCAGCAGGGTCTTGAGGGCCTTGCGCTGCGGGTAGTTGAAATCAAAGGATCCCATCGCGGAGGGACCGCCGACCTTCATCGCCAGGGCGTGCTTTTCGGCGAGGGATTTGATCCCGTCCAGTGCCCTTTTTCCGACCCGGGTCGTATGCTCGCTCAGGCCGACCGCCTTCATCTTCTTGATTGTCGCCAGTGCGGCGGCGGGTCCGACTGCCTCGGTCCAGTAGGCGCTGCTGATAAAGGACGTCTGGGCGGCCTGCATGACCTCCTCGGTCCCGATAACGGCCGCCATCGGATAGCCGTTGGACATGGATTTGGCGAACGTCGCGATATCCGGGGCGACGTCGAGCGTAAGGTGCGCCCCCCCGTAGTTTATGCGCCACCCGATGGTGATTTCGTCGAAGATCAGCACCGCGCCGAGACGCGTGGCGATTTCTCGAACCTTTTGAAGGAACCCGTCACGAGGCGGGTCGTATCGCATCGGCTCCATCACGATGGCGGCGATGTCCTTTCCGTGATTGCGGGCGTGATCCTCGAGCTCCTCGATCCTGTTGTAATGGAATGGCAGAACTGTTCCCCGCAATGCTTTTGGTACGCCCCTGGGCGGAATACCCGGCAGCAGGTGTCCGTCCAAAGCGGTATCGTCCGAAAGGTTGGCCGCCACGTACCAGTCGCACCAGCCGTGATATCCGCAGATGCAGACTTTGTCCCGTTCGGTGTAGGCCCGCGCGATGCGAACTGCAACCGCCGTGGACCCCCCTCCGGTGCGGGTGAAGCGCGCCATCTGCGCCCAGGGATGAATCTCACAGAGCAGGTCCGCCAGTTCGACCTCACTGGGGCAGTTCAGCGTGCACATGTTACCGCTGTCTATGGCGTGTTTGACGGCGTGGTTCACATCGTCGTCGGCATAGCCCAGAAGAACCGACCCGATCCCGGTTGTGACCATATCCACGAACCGCCTCCCGTCCAGGTCCCATACCTCGCAGCCCTTGCATTTGCTGTAATACGCCGGCCAGAGCTCAGGGAGGAAGAGTTCCGGCCTTTTGCTGAGCAATTGGGTCCCGCCCGGGATCCGCTGTTTCGCCCGGCGGTAAAGCCTCGCCCCTGTGGTTTCCCGCCAATTGACCTTTAAATCCGATCTCATTGTTATCTTCCTAATATATAGCCGCCGTTCACCGCAAGAAACCGACATTTTCCTATGACGTACTCCCAAGGCCGTCCTGGGTCGTCGAACGTCAGTGTCTCTCTATCTGGGGTGGGTGTCAAAAACTTTATTGGTGGTCTACAATCCTTGCGGGCTCCATCTGCGCGCCGTTGGACTGTGACTCTACTTGAAACCACTTTCATCCGAGTCTTAGCCTCCGTGCAGGCAGTATCGTGACCTTATATCCCGCCTCCTTTTCTAGGGGTCATGTCTTGATTACTTCTCCCAAGTTATCATTCTTTTTACCACAGTAAAGGCATTCGCGGCGGCGCGTGACCAGGTCGCTCCAGGGACGGTGCTTGAACCTAGCGGGTTAACATGTACCTATCCACGGTTAGTCGGACGCGCGCGGTACAGACCTAATCTCTTACGATACGTGGAAACAATTTTTCCCTTACCAGCTGACCGCCTTTAATCGCCAATTTGTCGGCCAGTCTTTTCACAATCAACAGAATTTTTCTGTATATGAAAAAAAAGATTATCACATTAGGCGACGGACAAGATGTGTCGAATCGAACTTTAAGATAATTCCTCTTCGAACTTCGGTTTGAGCAACGTCAGAGGCCGAAATTGCCCTTCCGCCTGCTCCCTGGCGATCCGGATATATGTTTCGATGAATTCTCGAGGCTCACACCCCAGACGCCTCATTGGAAAGGGATAATTTTCGTAGTTTGGAATGTCGCTTCCGATCACTACCTCAAGGTCTTCAGGAATTCGTACCTTGGCGTCCACTGCGCCGGCAATAATGCTTTCCCTAAACATCTCTACCGAAATCAATCCATCGGGACGATCCTCTCCCTTACCGCTTAATAGCATTTGGATACACTTCCCGCCAGCTTCAATATTCTTGGAAGGACATTGGATCCAGTAGGGCTTGCTGGTCATGTCTCGTGCAGCGATCGCCGCCCAAAAGTACTCGCTCAGCTCGGGCATGGTCTCTGGATAACACAACATGGCTATCCGACGGCGCCCTCGAGAACCCAGGCAGTCCAGTGACATATGTATAAACGCCTCCAAGTCACTGTGAATAATCGAGACCCCTTTGGCTTTAGTCCGGACTAAATGTACCACACGGGAGATGCCGGGTTCCTCAAGAATCGGCGTACCAGCAAAAAACTGTGGGTCTACCATTATGAAGATCAGACCAGCCAGCCTATGTTCGCACACGTCGTTTACCAGCCGATTGTAGTCCTTCGCTTCGTGGCTGCTATGCTCTTTCATTCCTCTGTATATGGAGAAACGAACGTCTTTGTGAGTTTTTTCTACATCGCGCGCAGCCTGGTATATCCACCGGTAAAAATCGGGCTCCTTGGGATTATGGAGGGACTCAACTGGAAAAACGAGTCCGTATCGGCAGAGATGAGGGGGGTACGTTACAACAAAGGTTCCACATCCGCGGACAGCACGAACGAAGCCATCCTCCTTGAGCTGGTCCAGCGCCCGCTGAATGGTCACACAACTGACGCCGAATCCCCGCATAAGTTCGTCGCGGTTGGGTATCCGCTCCCCGGGAGGGTATTGTCCTTCTATGATGCGATCCCGTACGAGGCCCCGAATGGAGTGGATCTTAGCGACTGCCTTTTTTTTTGGCAATACCTTTGTGTCTTTTTTCGTACCCATAACTTTTATAATATCGATATCTTAAAAAAATGTCAATTTTTTTAATAAAAACAGGATAAAACTTCCTGATACCTCTGTATTATCAGGTTATTCTGTGTATAAAGTTTGAAAAGAAACACATACTCGTGTGTTTCGTTGGAATCGAGCCAATTGTCTTCTTAAAAGGAGTGTCCAACGAACGTTAGCGACTTTGGCAATTAGCTGGGACGAATGCTAAGTTACAGGCACCCCGTGGATTTAGGATACCTCTGTCGATGGCTTATGAGTTCAGGATTCTGAGAAGAAGAAGGAGGAGGAGATTGATCATGAAAAAAAAGATGACTTTGTTTGTGCTCCCTGTTTTCGTCCTTACTTTCGTCCTGGGGGCTCCTTTTCCCTCTGCCCAAGCCGGGGATGATGATCTATACTCCATCTCCCCGGGGAGTATAGAAAGTCCTGACATCGTCTGGTCCCGGAGCATCCCCGTAGTCAAGGAAAAGCTTAACATTTCCGCCCGGGTAAGGGGAAAGGGTGAACATCCCGTAGAGGTCCGCGGGGAAATCTCACTCTTAGGATGGATCGGAGCCTGATTTTGTTCAACAGAGACAAGGAGGCGAAACGAACTACAAGACTGGTCAAAGAGAGAACAGTGAAGAACAATAACCCTGAAGAAAAAAACAGTGCAAAGGAGACAGAAATGAACGATAATTCCAGAGTAAATATGCTTTGGCTAATTCTCTCTGCGGGAATTATTCTAACTGCGTCTTCCTCACCTGGACGAGCGCTAGAAGCTGACCTCTATCTCTCCACCACAGAGGTGGCCACATCGGATATCACCTTTTCCAAATCTTTACCCAAACAAGGGGAGATGATAGAAATTCGGGCGAAGATTCACAATAAGGGAAAGAAATCAGCGTCCTCTGTGGAGGTCCAGTTCCTCCAGGAGGACCGGGAGAAAGAAATCATTCTCCTGGGGACAGAGACTGTTGAGAGAGTTTCCCCTGGTTCGTCTGCTCTCGTCAGGCACAAATGGCAAACGCCGGGCAACGGATTCTACAACATCGTTGTCATAATTGATCCCCGGGAGAAGGTTCCTGACAATGACCGGAGCAACAACCGCGCTTCTGTGGAAGTGCCGGTGGTGAACCGGGACCTCTATTTTCACTTCTGGAATATACCCCGTTCAAACAGGTATATCCAGAGCATAATGGCAGACAAGAAGGAAGAGCAGGAATACTGGATCAATCGAGGGGTCATTCCCTGCCGGGGCGCATCAGGCTACCAGCATGCCTCGCATACTGAGGATGAGTTTTTCCAGGGCTGGTCAGGAGATCCTGAATGGGGCTCCTCCCCCGGGCTGGTAATTGACGAGTTCGGGGGTGCTGCGGGTGGGATTGACAAGCGCATGGCCCGGGCTCTGGTCAGAACCAGGAAGAAACGCCCGGACCTCTATATTGCGGTCTGGGATGCCTGGGGGATTCTTAACGATACCCTCGCCGAGAGTTACGTCAAGGCGGCAGACCTGGTGATTAACGAACAGTACCGTGATTACTTTGGGGAGTATTTCTTTTTCGACGAGGCCTGGGAAATGATTAAGAAACAGGGCCTGGTTGACAAGGCGGTGATCGGTATTTCCCCCTACCCGAACATGTGGATCACTACTGAACAGGAGCTGCGCAGCCAGATCCGTTATATCCGAAAGCTGGCTCCGGAGATGCCGGGGGTGTCATTCTTCGGAAGTCCCCGGCCCCACCTGGCCGAGCCCATAGAGCGGGCAATCCGGGATTACCACCTTATGCCGGTGCTCTTTGTCGAGAAGATGAGCGGGGAGACCGCCACCATTTCCAATATCGGGGGAATGGACGCCAAAGAAATTGAGCTGCGGTTCTACACCAGGGACAAGAGCGAGCAGCTGGGTACCCTCACCCTGGACTTGAAAGCAGGAGAGTCCAAACCGGTTAAATTACCGCTCTGGACAAAGCACGTTGAATTCGTGCCCCGGGACGACTACACCATTCTCGACGCTGATGTCAGGGTCGGCCTGGACAAGAAATACGATGCTGAATTCGTTCAGGAAAAGCAGATAAGCGAGAACTTTTCTTCTGACCCGGGTTTGACCATCCTCAGAGATAAGAAAGAGAACAACCAAATCTCAGGTGCCTACTACTCCATCCCGGCGATGAATGAGCGAACCGTCATCGTCGAGTTTGATATTACCATTGCCCAGAGCCGTATGTACGGATCTACTTCCTTCGCCCTTGGCAGCGGGAAAACCGGTGCGGAAATGAGAACGCGTTTTCAGCGCCATGAGGGTGACCGGGATATTGATGATTCCCAGGTGAGGGCAAAGTTTTCCTTCAAAGATGACGAGGGAGTGTTGATCCGCACGGTCGCCGAGAGGACTCTTGACCATAAGAAAACCCATCATGTAGTGATGACCTATAAGCCCGACGATTATGTTCGCCTGGTGGTCGGGAAAAAACGCGCGACCAAAGCTGGTGACTTCTGGGATTCAGGGAAGCTGAAAATTCTCGGCAAGGCTTCCTTTGACCGGGTTATCTTCGGAGTCCGGCCTGATTCGGGGAGCGGGGTGAAATATGACAGGAAGGAGAAGAACATCTCCCTTAGGGGAGGAGCAAGCTCTTATGTCCAAATATCTGCCATTGATAACCTGAAAATCAGGTACGGTCAGGGAAGCGCAAATAAGCCTTGAGGAGGATGACTCAAATGAAGATTTTAGCCAAGTACTTGTCCCTGATCACCCTGGGAATTCTTTTGTTGTCCCCGGTCTCTCCGGTTCTGGCCGCTGAAGCTGAGGAAATGATTGACTGGAACAGATTCGGCATCGAGGGTAAGGAAATCAGCGGGAATCACGACGGCGGATTCCCCCAAGTTGAAGTGAAAGTCAAAGGCAAATGAAAAAAGGAGAAGAAAAATGAAGAAAGAAGAAAGCAAGGCCAGGCCCAAGACTAAGACTAGGACCAGGAGTAAAACCAGAAGATCTATTCTCTTACTGACAATCTTTTTCTGGATTGTTTCTGTTCTGGTCCCGGTTCCCAAATCCCTGGCCGGCAGGAGTCTGATCTCTGAAGCCCTGGCAGACAGTCGCGATTTATACTCCATCTCTCCGGGTAGTGTGGATAAACCCGACATCGTCTGGTCTCGGGTTATCGCCGTAGTCAAGGAAAAGCTCACCATTTCCGCCCGGGTAAGAGGAAAGGGCAAACATCCCGTAGAGGTCCGCTTTATCCTGGAAGCACCTGATCTTCCCAAAGTCACTCTCCCGGCTAAACTCGTGCCCCAGAAGGAAGGGGAGAAAGAATATGCAGACTACCAGGCCTCCTGGCAGCCCGGGCAAGCAGAAATCTACCAGCTCACTGTTCAGGTTGACCCGGCAAAGAAATCCCGGGACCAGGTGAGGAAAAACAATACCGCTACTGTCATTCTTCCTGTAGTCTGGAAGGAGCTCCACGTTATTGCCTGGGGACCGACCAAGCATATGAAGTGGCTCACGGGTGTCGCCCAACAGTTTCCCCGCGGCCGCGAGGACGTTATCCCCGAACTCCCTTACTGGAACCGCCGGGGAATAAAAGTCCTTGGCTTTATGTACACCCACGAGGCGACCTGGATGGAGCGTAAAGATGCGGAAAAACTGATCAAGGCCATCGTCGGCCAAGCCGGTCGCTATTCTGCCGCTGGCTGCCAAGGTCTGATCATTGATGAAACCGGAAGCTACAGAACCCCGGAAGGACTTGAGTTTATCCGCCGCTTCGGTCTTGCCTATGACAGAATCAGGGAAAAATATCCCCATCTCCAGGTTTACAACTGGATTTCCGGTCCCCTGCACCCTGAGGAGATCGAAATCGGCCGGCGCAATCGCCACATCGTCATGGGGGAATCCTACGAAGCCATTCACTCCCGAAGCGCTCCTGACTGGATATCTTTCCTTGAACGGCGGGTGGAGCGTTTGATCGGCCATGAATCCTTTGCCCCTAATGCCATTATCGCTCTCGGTACGGGAAGCGACTGCGGACGCAGATTCTGGCCCCAGATTGAGGATTCTGTGCGCCTCTGCCGCAAGCTGGGTCCGGGGATGCCCGGTATCCAATACTATCAGACAAAGTATCTCAAGGAAGGAGAAGCCTACGAAGGAAGCTTCCTCGAATTCCTCGACAGGTTGACCTTTGAATACTTCATCAAGCCGGTCCTCGTCGTCCGCGAAAATGACATCTGGGCTTCCGACTACTCGCCCCGGCGCAAGGAATCAGTCTCCTTGCAGGTGCGCCTGCACAATATTGGGGGAATACCGGCAAAAAAGGTAAGGGCCAAAGTTTACGCCCGTCACCTGGAGAGTGGGAAGCGCAGCCTCCTTATCAATACGCTCGTACCGCAAATCGGGAATGGCTACGAGGACATCATTGAAGAAAAGGTGACTTCGATTGACCACAAAGTCATCAAAGGCACCAAACATCCTATCCGCCGTACGGATAAGAGGACGGGAGTGATGCTCAATCGGGCCCTGGTAGATACCACATGGAAACCAAGTGGGTCAGGATATTACCAGATTGAAGTCGAATTAGAGCCCTCGAACCAGTACACCATTCTCGAGGGTCGGGCTGAGAAAACAATCATCGTTGGAAAATAAAATCTCTGGCAGAGGAGTTGAGTGATGAGCGAAATAAAAATCAAGCGGGAGCGCATCGGAGAAGGGGATAGTGTACCCACTACTTCCTATGCCTCCCGGGAAAAAGACATCTTAATCCAGAAGATTCTGCTGGACAAAGAGCGGGTGATCAGGAGATCGGAAGATAATGGCAAGACCTGGAAAGTCGTCGAGAAGTGGCAATCCGAGGAGCCGCTGGGAGATAACCTCGTATTGTGCCGGGATTTGTCACAGTTTTTTCTCGATCCGGATAACGGCCGTTTACTGCGCACTTTAGCGACCCGTCATGTCATCCCCGGTGTTGTCGAACATGATTTCGCAAACTCTCCGGGATGGCGAACTCTGCGTAATTACATCCAGGTCTCTCCTGACGAGGGGCTGACCTGGTCGGAGCCGGAGCAGGTCATCGTGAAAGGTAAAGAATATGACGAGAAGCATTGGGCGAGCTGGATAACCTACGGAAGGAACGCAGCCGTCATTCACGCAAACTCCCACATCATCAAGACAGCGGAGGGAGCGCTCCTCGCTCCTTTCGAGGGAATGCGCCTCTTCGAGAACGGGGACATCGTTAATCCCCGGGCGGATTGGGCGACGAGGAATCCGGACGGGGCGATTGATACACTGAGCGGGTGCTTCATCGGGCACTGGCGGGAAGAGGGAAGGGGGTTGGACTGGTCAGAGGGAGAGACGGTCTCCCTTCCCTGGAAGTACTCCTGTGACGGAGCCGAGGAGCCGAGCGTTGACTACCTGCCGGACGGGCGCCTTTTTATGGTCCTCCGGGCGCGGACTTATCCCCATACCGGCCAGGAGCTTCCTTCGCTTCATTACTATAGCCTTTCTCTGGATCACGGGAAGACCTGGTCAGAACCGGCTCCCCTGCTTTACGAGGATGACTCCTATCCCTATTCGCCGGCCACCTTTGCCGCTGTATTCCGCTCCTCCAAGAATAACCGCTTCTACATGATCACCAATCTTGCGGAGGAGCCCTGCATCAACTGCTGGCCCCGCAACAAGATCTACATTGCCGAAATTAACCCGGAGAACTGCCGGATCATAAAGAACTCAGTTACCCTGATAGACGAAGAGGAACACGATCCTCAGTCTCCTTCTTCGGGGCGGATGTCCAACTTCCAGTGGTATGAAGATCGCCACACCCGGGATATTGTACTCTATGTACCTCACCTGGGATGTTCCCGGGAAGCCACCTATCGCTATGATCTCGAACTGCCAAATAGAAGAGGGGAAAGGATTCTTTAAAGGAGAAATGAAATGAGCAAACCCAAAGGAAGACTGGGAAAGAGTTATCGGATTATCTGGAATGATGACGGGGGAATGCTGTCACATTACAATCCGCCGATCACTGCGGAAAAGGTAGCCCAGGCTTATCTCGGTTTCTATGAGGGGACCCCGGTAGACGCATATTTCTGCGCTCTCGGCGACAATTGCGGCTACACCGTGATCTATCCCACTAAAGTTCCGGGAATGGAATTCATTGTCGACCGCTTGCAGGGAGAAGGAAAAATTAATCACGAGCAGGCATGGCGCTACGCCGAAAACATTAGGCAGCTCTGGAAACAAAATCTTGATCCCATAGAGATTCAGTGCCGCGAGGCCCGCAGACTGGGTATTGACTTCTGGCTCCAGCTGAGGATGAATGACTGGCATCATCTTGGCATTACCAAAATGTACAGCCTGCTGGAAGACGGTGCTTTTTACCGGAAACATCCCGAATACCGTATCGGCAGGGACGGCGTTCCTCCCTACTTTTCCGAGCATTTCACCAAATTAGCCGCTCCCCTTCAGGACTTTGCCCACCCCGAAGTGCGCCGCCTGCGCCAGGATGTGGCTCAAGAAGCCTGCGAGCGCTACGACATTGACGGTTTTCAGTACGATTTCATGCGCTGTCCCATTTATTTTAAACATGGGGAAGAAGAGAAGAACATGCCCCTGATTACCGAGTTAATCCGGGAGACCCGGACCCTCCTTGACCGTATCGGGAAAAAGAAGGGCAAGACCCTCGGTTTTTCAGTACGGGTGCCCAGCAGCCTTGCCGGAGCCCGCAACCTCGGCCTTGACCTGCCCACCTGGATCAAGGAAGACCTTGTGGATATCGTTGTCCCCTCAGGTTTCTTTGCCATGGATCTGGATGAGGATGTCAGCGAGTGGGTGGACCTTACCCAAAAAAGCGCGGTGCGGATTAATCCCGCTATTGAAGAGGCCTATCTGGCCGGACACACCGGGGGAGTGGCGCGCTGTTTCTATTCCCCGCCGGTAATGCTTCCCCTTTCCCTGGAGATGATTAATGCCCTCGCCGCCCGCTACTGGAAAAACGGAGCCGACGGTTTCTATCTTTTCAACTGGATGTCAACTGCAGGGGCTTTCAACTTTGACAACCGGGCTGCCCTTGACGATATTGGCAATCCTCTGCGCTTGAAATACAAGAACAAACGCTATGTGGTTACCCGCCGGGATGATAACTGGCCCAACTGCCTGCCGGCGGAAAAAAGACCGATTCCGGAAAAGCTAGGGAAGAAGCCCTTGCTTGTCAATATCGAGGTGGCTGATGATCTGGCCGAGGCAGGGACCCGGATGAAGAATGTTTTCCTTCACCTCAACCTCGCCAATCTGAGCGTGCAGGATAGGATAGAAGTGCAGTTCAACGGCAAGACCCTTAGTTGCCTGAATCCCTTGACTGAGGGCGCTTATCGCTGTGCGGAAGATCTCTGGCAGAATTACGACCTTTCCTCCAATCTGCCCCGCTGCGGTGACAACGAACTCTCCCTGCGCCTGGTTAAGCGCAATGAACGATTGGCTGAAGAATTATCAATTGAAGTCTCGGATATAGAATTGAGCGTGGAGTATCACTATCCCAATGGCCCCTGGGTTCCCCCGCTCGAGTACGCCCCCCGGGTTTAGGATGCATCTTTCCACGGCCCGTTAGTTTAGAATTCTGGGAGGAATAAACAAAGGTTAATCGTACGAACAAGGAGCTTAATTGTGAAGAAGAAGGAGGTAACCATGTTAGCATGTGAGATCAGGGTTCTTTCTGATGACGACCGGGAGAGAATCCACGGCGCGGCCCTGGAAGTCCTCGAAAAAGTTGGGGTTCGGGTGGAGGAGGGTAAGCTCAGGGAGCAGCTCAAAGCCCGGGGGGCAGCCGGGGGAGCGACGGCGAATCAAATCCGTATGAAGCGAGGGCTCGTTGCCGAGTGTCTCGAGACAGTCAACCGCACCCCGGTACTCTCCTGTGTGAACGGCAAGATTCTTCAGCACCGGCCGGGTGATCGCTACTACAGCTCTCTGGTCACCGATCCTTACATCATTGATTACCGGGAAGGGATAAGAAAGCCCCGTCTTGAGGACATTGCCCGTCATGCCCGTCTGGGCGATGCCCTGCCCCTTATCGATTCCATCCATCTTATGGATGACACCATCCCTGGTCTTGATACAGCGACTTCGGTGTTGAAAGGGTTGGAGACATTTGTTGCCAACACAACCACCAGTTACCACTGTGCTCCTGGCTCCCTGGAGACAACACGCTACTGGATTGAGATTGCCCAGATCATGGCCGGTGGGAGTCTTAAGGAAAACCCCCTTCTCGGCGCATATGTTCCCTCGGTCAGCCCCCTCGTATTGACCGATCAAAATATCAAGCAGTTAAGGATGTTTCTCCGGGACGGGGTGCTCTGTGATTTGGGACCCTGTGCCATTGCCGGGGCCACTGCTCCCTATCCCCTTGCCGGCATAATTGTCCAGTCCTGGGCAGAGTTTCTCTCTATGGTTGTTGCTGCCCAGGTGATTGAGCCGGGAGCGCCGCTGATGGTCGTGGGAGGAGGAGCCCACCATATGAATATGGCCAGCGGGGAAAGCATCTACAGCGGTATTTCCAAGGCTCTGGCCAGCGCGGCAACGACTGAGCTCTCTGCCTGGCAGGACATCCCCACCAAAAGTGGAAATCTCTCGACCCTCTGTTCCAATTACGGCGTTCAGAACGGGATGGAATCAGCCCTCGGTGCCTTTGCCACCTTCTTTTCCCGGGTTAACAACTACGGGAGCATGGGATCGCTGGCCAACGCCTGCGGCATGGGCGCTGTTCAGATGATCCTTCACCACGACTTGATAGAGATGCTTGAACATTTTCGCCGGGGCATTGATGTCAGCGAGGAAAAGCTGGCGGTGGAGTCAATTATCTCCGTTGGTCCGAGAGGGAATTTTCTTACCGATCCTCTTACCCTTAAATACCTCCGCTCAGACGAGCATTTCTATGCCTCCTCTTTTGAGCAGTGCGCCGGTACCCGGGACAAAAAAACGATGGCCGAGTGTGCTCAGGAACGGGCAGAGGAGTTGATCGCTTCCCACAAGCCGGATGTACCGGAAGAACGCCTGGAAGAAGTACGAAAATATGTTGAAGGGGAACTGTCAAAACTGAAGAGCCCTTCTCAGAGGGGAAAATGAGCAGACGAAAATCACTCCTCCTGATCGGCGACAGCATTGCTGACCAGGACGGGCTCTACCTGAAGAGAATGATTAAGGGTAATTTTACTTTTGGGCAGCGATATCTCCGCCCCCGCCGGAACAGCGACAAGGTACTGGCGTATCTTGAGAAGAAAGCAAAAGAGAAAAAGAAATTCGACATTCTTCTTGTCACAATTGTAAGTCTTCAGCAAAAACGGCAGTTTTTACAGGCTGAATTAAGTCACAGTTTTCGGCTCGAATCCGGCTGAAATTGACCTATTGTACCTGTACGCGTGTAGTTTTTTGCTTTGCGCCGGACAAACATCCTAGCCTTCAGGGCCTGCTGACGCATTGGGATTCCTTTTCGTCGGCCGAAGTATACATCGTCCGGCGTTACACTTTCCAGGACTTTGTGATATCATCCGGGATTCCCAAGTGAACTCGCGTCCAAGACCATCGCGGGCCTTTTCGTTGTTTTGTCTGACCGAGTCGTATCTCAACTTGTAGGCCCAGAATATGTCAAGTTTCATAGTTTCATCCGACATTTCCAACATGGGGTACTCCGAGGACCGTCCTGATGCGTAGAACGTCAGTATCTTATTCAACGTCACCGACTTGGGCAATGAGAAGTAGACGCTGTGGGGAAATTTGATCCGGGCTAGTCGGCCCGATGCAGAATCACGTAACGTGCGCAGTACATTCCTCTACCAGCAGGTCATCGCATAAGCCGCTACTTCCACCAGTAGCACCACGCAATGTGCCAACTCCACACATAGTACTGGCACGTGTTCGATTTAAGGTAAAAGTCGTCATGAGTTTTGGTCCATTCAACGTGAGCATCGCCGTAAGCAGTGTTAAATCCTTGATAGCTGGTTTCATGGTAGTGCCAGGCTATTTCCGGATACTTCCACTGCTTATATTTTAGGGAAAGATCGCCAATCAGTGCAGTCTCCGAGGAGAGCCTATTGTGCGTGGCTATAATCACATCGTCTGCGACGTGACGAGGATGGGCTGCATACATGGGGAGGGTAAGATCCGTTCCGTCCAAATAGGTATATTGGCTGTAGTCATCCATGAAGAACAACTTATATGTGATATTGATTGGATCATACGGTGCCGGCGGGCCAGCCTGTGTGTCAACCCACCAGCGTCGGGGTAGATCGTCGCCGCCGGGATTGGCGGGACAGGTATAAGCAACTGTCGTATCGAGGCCGAAATTCTCCTCCAGTTCAATGGCTACCGACATCCTCAGGGTGTAGACGCTGCCTGAATAGCCGACACCGTGGGGTAACTCATCGTAATTGTACGCGGGCCATGGCAGGAAATCCCACTCCTCGCGGTATAAAAGGTAGGCTAGTGCTAAATTCCTAACCTGGACGCCACACATTGAGGCCTTGGCGAGGTCCTTGGCCTTCTGCAGGGAAGGCAGCAGGATGCTCACCAGCAGCGCGATTATGGCGATGACAACCAGCAGTTCGATAAGCGTAAAACCTACCCGTCCGGTAGAATTGCCACGTCGATATCTAAGAGCCCAGGTATCCGTTCCGGTTCGATGTGTCTTCATTCTCATCGTTGATTCCTTTCTGCTTCTCGCTACAGTCTAACCATACCACCCTACCTCCCAGGCGCAATCTTGCGCCCGACCATAAGGAAGCCTTTCAAAAGTTATACTCAAACGAGGTATTCCCGAACCAAGCACACAGCGGAAAACGATCTTTTACTTTGATAATCATCGGGTGTCCCGACCAATTTCGACCAATTTCGACCGGAACGCCCAGTATTTTCCTACATTCTATCCAGCGAGGGAAGACAATACATTAAATTAATTTCTCACTATCGTTGCGAACTAACGCTTCTTACGCCGGATCCCTTCGACTTTGCTCAGGACTTTCGCTTGCGCTTCAGCAACGCCAGACCGCCAGCGCTCAGCAGCAGCATCGTCGCCGGTTCGGGAACGGACGCTCCCCCCGCCCCGTACGAGGTGCCGAAGTGCAACTGCACGGAACCGTAGTCATCCGCAGAAACCACACCGTCAAGGTTGGCGTCGCCAGGGATGTTCACAGCGCCGGTGTCGCCGAAGTTCAACTGCACGGAACCGTAGTCATCCGCGGAAACCACGTCGTCATTATTGGCGTCGCCAGGATTGCCCGCCGGGCCTCCCGCCGCCATCATGCTCATGTTGTCTATTTCGGCATGACCGGAGGCGTGGTTACGCGTGTAATCGTTGCCTTCATCGCCCTCGAACGAAATGCCATCGTGGTAGGGCCCTATCCAATCCGACCAAGGGTTCATCACACCACCCGTGGGGCCGTACCTGATCTTGAACAACCTGTTGACGGTGTCATGTTCGACGTCCGTTGTGTACCAGGTGTCCAGTTCCCAGCTCTCCCCTTCGGGAACGGTGTAGGTCCAGGTATTATCACCAGGAACGTCACTATAACCTACTTCGGTCGTCGTCGCCCTTCCGTCCTCGTATCTCAGGAAATACCAGCCCCAGGCGATGTTCCAGTACGCACCGTCGGGGCGGGAGGAGCCGATACGATGGCGGCTCTTCTGTCCCGGTCCAGAAAGCATCTGCCAGTCCATACTATGGAGCACCAAGTCCGCGTCGGCATCCGGGACCGACCTGTACCAGTCAGTACCCAAATTGCTGTCCGAGCCTGCATTATCATTATCAATCTCAAGCACTTGGCTGGTGTTGCCGTTGGTGCCATTAGAAATCCCCATGAAATCACCTGTTACGAGGGGTCCAGCAAGGTACGGATCATGGCCTTCGACTGCCATTGTGGGGCTCCAATTATTGGTCAGTGCGTAACCTTCGAAATCATCCGGCTGAGATACGACGCCCATCGCCTGACCGCAGACTATTAACAACGCTCCAACAATCATCAATGTAACTTTCATTTTCTTTTTCCTCCCATATAAAAAGGAAAAACATTCTGCCGGAATGCCGCGACCATCGCAGCTTTCCTTTCCCAAGGGCCAAGGGACTCACTGCCTTGCCGTTGAGATTAAACAACATTCACATTACCAAAAAATATAATAATGCTTATTCTTGTTCTTGTAACTCCCGTTTACCCTCCTCCTTTCCAAACCAATGGGTCCAACCTCAAGAAACCAACATTTCTCTTTGCAAACCTTTTTTCCAAAAAAGATTACTCATCAGCGATCCGCTCTTAGCACGCGGACTCCGTTATTTCGTTTTCACGTTACTTCTTCATCGGCGCCGAGCCGGTGGGTTCACGCACAATCAGCTTCACCGACATGTATTGGACAATGTTTAGGCCTTACCCCTCCAAGATTCTCCTCAGCGTCATGAAGGCCATCTTAGCCA
>SDBV01006304.1_pt1 | contig 16488 bp, 13 predicted proteins | sample 2277081 | NCBI WGS metagenome assembly SDBV01 (sample SAMN10402039, study PRJNA504765) | marine sediment metagenome | isolation source: marine sediment core GS10_PC15, 223 cmbsf | place: Arctic Ocean: Southern Knipovich Ridge | collected 2010
TCCTTTGAGAGGAAGGAAAACAAATAACAACAAGCCGAGCCCAATACAGACCTTTTATTCAAAAGCATGTCCTTCTGTGCACAGAGATTATCCTGACTGTCATCACGCTGTAGATCTTTTCTTTTCTGTCCTCTCAGCAGAAAAGAAAAGATATTTTACTCTCCGCGTACTCTGCCTGCCCCGTAGCTCCGGCAGATGGTACTGGGGCGTCTCGAGCGAACCCTCCGAAGGCGGATAAAGCGGGCGGTAAAAAATATTCTCTCAATAAATATCGCTCTATAGGGAATTATTAAATTGTTGTACCTAATCCTTTACAACTACATTTAATCTCAGCACTTTATCTTCTTTTTCGTAAAACCAGGTAATTCCATCATGGACCAGTCCGATCAAAACTTTGTAGTTGCCGGGAGGAAGTGCAGTACCGTCTGAGCCGGCGGGTTTCAAGTCAAATTTTATGTCTATTTCGTCACTCGGAAACATGGCTTTGGGTAAAAAAGCACGATGTTCTGCCAGAGGAAGGCCCATTTGGTTTTTGTCAAACCATACAATGCCGAGATTAATACTCCCATCCCCTTTTTCAAGATCATAGAGGCCCCGCCAGATATCGTCACCCATATTCCTGACAGTGACTGTTAAAGGGATCGATTGTCCACTTGCAATGGAAAGGTACCGACTTATTCGTTTCAATTTTAAAAGTGAACGATAACCGCTGTTTGACAGCGGCCGACTTGCCATAGAGGGGCTGCCCTTCAACACAATGCCTTTCACCATAACGCCGAGGGTGCGCTCATCAATTGAGCCCTTTATTCTTTCTTTCGGTATAAAAGTACCGCTTATTAATTCTATTATTAAGTGCTTTTCAAGGGGCACCGTTGAAAGACTAAATGTCTGAGACCACCCGTCCGGCGGAATTTTTTCATTGAATAATTCACGTTTATTTACCAGCACCCGAAGTCTAGTTCCATCATGCCCGGCAGATACAATATCAACCTTTAGCGCTTCCAGTGAATGTTGACTACCTATGGGTATTTTCAGCTTTGCTGACCCGTTGCTCCAGCGCACCGGAGCATTACCGATCCATTCCTGGCCATGGAAACCTGATTCCCAAACACCGGGTATTTTTGTTGCTCCCAATCGAATGTCTGAATAGGATCGCCTGGGTAAACGAGACTGAATACCTCCCGGCAGAATCCATAATGCTTGATCGATCTCATTCTCCGATCTTATGAATTGGGCGCCCAGACGGTGTCCGTCGAGCCAGTCATTTCCGGAAATAACGACAGTCGATTGCGGTCTTTCTTTTTTGATGCTGTTAAACCGGTTAAATGAAATATCTTGAAGCAGATATTGATACCCATAAAGAGTCGTTGGATCATAAAAGGCCATATCGTAATCGAGCTCCTTAATGGGATCTAGCCGGAGAATGTGGGAGGCAAGGGACGTCATTTTTATGGTATTTTTTTGAGAGGGTAATAATACGATTTTGTAGTTATATATGGATACCGTTGAAAAAAGAAAGATTAACAGGATGATGCCTGCTCGGTATGATCGCCTTAAGATCCATACAATTATTATAAACAGCATCAGTGTGAGTAGTGATATGGTATAAAGATTAAGGGTTCCTATGGTTCGAAAGAAAGGGTAAATACCAAAAACATTGACTGCATTGACATTGGCAACCAAAAGGGCAGGGCTGCTTTCAATCATAATCAATAAGGTTGACACAAGGATAACGGCCGCAACTGATAGAATGCCGTATAGAAGCTGGCGGGTATCCAATTTAACTATAAAAAGACCCATTAAGGCAAACGAAATGTAGATGGCTAAAAATCCTTCATTATATCGACCATAGATATAATCATCTCCACCGATACCGTACAGTTTCAAGGTGCTTGATGCAGTAAAAATCCCAAATGATGTAAATAATACAAATAGTAATATCAAAACCTCTTCATCGTGGATGGCTTTTCGCAGTGTTGTCGCAGCGATTTTCTTCCCAATATACCAGCACATCCAAATCGTACCGATGAGGAATAATCCGTATGTCGCTTGACAAAGATAGAGGATTTGCCCCAAAGCCCTTAGGAGTAGATTTTTCAATTCTGCAGATGGAAGCAGTCTGGAAGCGAGCGTGATTGAAGAAAACTCTCCGGCATTTCCCCACCCAGCCGCTTTGAGGTGGTTAATGATTAACCTTGTCATGATGAATAGACATCCTATCATAGAAATACTCATCAGTGTTTTGATCATCGGCAGTATTTTCAACCCGGCTAGAAAAAGAAGGAATATAACCACAATGGGCAGTATTGGCAGGGCTCTGGGATGAATTGCGTAAAGAAATGCTGTGACAAATCCGAATAGGACAGCATACCGAAAGGATCTATATTTGATATAAAGGCCAAACGTTGCAATGAGTATCGCATAAAAAGGAATGAAGGCGTTTTCTGACCATGCGATATTCGCTTGCATCATGTAGGCGGGATATAAACAGGTAGTAAAAGAAATAACGAGTGCAACTTTTCTGCTAAGTGCGAAAAAAACACTTAAAATGTAATATAGCGCCAGATAAAGTGTACTTGTAAGTAGTGCGTTGATAAAGATGGCAGCCTTATAGGTCAAAAGCGGATCTGAAAATAACCAGTATGCCGGCAAGAGAAAAAGAGAATAGCCAAAATGGTAAAAAGTACTTTCTCGCAAGTCTGGGATATGTGCAACATTTGAAAGATACCGCGCAATTCCTAAATATCCAAGTTCATCAGCCATAATAGTGGGCTGTTCCATCTTCATTCCGAATAAGGCGTGTATGAGAACCAGTGCCAGGTACGGTAGAATTCGTATCCATAGGTCGCCGGTTGTCCCGCCATCTTGATCGGTGATTGACGCAGTCTGGACTGAGTGTTGAAATCTCATTCTCTTATGGGTTCCAACCAGATCCTCACGGTGATTGATCATGTCATTTTTTCCTGCATCATTAAAATATTATCACAGCCGGAATGAAAGTAAACATCGTTGCAATCATTACCCCGAAGATAATTTCCCAGATTCCTTACCATTTTGCAAGGGGAAAAAGGATACCGAGAGTTACTAATGAGGCCGTATATATTCAGCCCCGAGCGCCGAGCAGGATATTGAATCGGTCGGCGGCTCAAACTCAGGTCAAAGCGGGTGTAAAACCGGAACTCGGCCGGTCTGTAAATATAAACCTGGGTCATTCGTCTTAAGACGAATGAAAACAAGGCCTCGGAAGGTTCCGGCTAAACGCCCGCTAAGACCTTCAAACAGTGACCCGGCTACCGATTAAAAACCCTGCCCGGCTTTGCAGATAAATCCATAGGTAAATGGCAACGGATGACTAAATAATAACGCACTCATTAGTAAAACCGCTGCGATGATCGAAATACCCGGATAAGGTTCCTTTTTGGACCATTCATCCAGTGTTTCCGGCAGACGATAATCGTCTTTCAAGCATCACCTCGATTTTTTACGATTCATAGGCAATCGCTCTCTATGAACATAATTGCCCCATTTCGCCGTATACAACATGCTGTACCAATTTAATCGTTGACATTTATTTATGCAGACAGTAAATGAGTGGGCTGAAAGGGTTCACAGAAAACGCCGGTTCTGGTGCTTTCCCCCCAATCATTTCTTTCACCAAAGAAGTACTAAGCTATGCAAGAAAGTGTAATCCAGGATGGCAGGCTCCGTCTTTTCAGTATGCTTGAGCCGATTATCTACGGAGACGTCTTCGATTATCCCCTGACACTTGAGGAAATCCACAAATACTGTACTCGGCCCGCGGAACTGGAAGAATTACGAAATGACATCGAAAATGACCAGGACTTCAACAGTCTGGTTACCCGCTACGGAAAATTCTTTTACTTGAACGGGCGGCGATCCCTCGGTGATGTCCGTGACCGGCGGAAAGAGACCTCTCGAAAGGCATGGATTACGGCCAGAAAAGTCGTTCGATTCATAAAATATATCCCTTTCGTAAAAGGCATTATGGCAACAGGCTCCCTGGCCGTTGATAATGTCAGGGAGGAAGATGACCTGGATTTCCTGGTGCTGATCAGTGCGAACCGCATCTGGTTCGTATTTTTCATCCTAGGAATACTTCAACGAATTCTATCGCGGCGTTATTTATGCCCGAACTACTATATCTCCCTGGACCATATCCGTCTCTCCAGACGGACATTTTATGTCGCCCGGGAAGCGGCGCAGGCAAGAGCCATGTATAGCGCTAAACACTGCCAACGCTTTTTTCAGGAAAATGACTGGATCTTCGAGATCTTTCCAAATCTGGAAAATCCGGAAAGCCTGACAAGCGCGGGGAACCATATCGTTGAGCGAAGAGGTCTGCTCAAAACGGCCAGTGGAGCGGTTGAGCGGCTTCTATCGGGAAGGGTCGGCCACATGATTGAAGAGGTCTTGAAAAAGCTGCTTCATCATCGTCTTGCGGTCCATTACGGGCTTTACGACAAGCCGGTTCCCGACGATGTTCTTCAAAACGCTTTGAATGAGGTTGAACTGCGATTTCACGGCCTGAGTCATGAAGAAAAAATCGAGTCTAAAGTCCGGACGAAAAGGCAACGGCTGGCCGAGTGTCTTGTAAACGGTCAGACCTTATCCGAACCCGGAGATTTCGGCGACCCGCGGCCGACCGCTTCAGTATAAAAACGAATCACCGATGAAAATATTACTCGCCAACAGCTACTATCTGGAACAGGATGCCAATGAGCAGAAAATCATGAAGCCCTATCCTCCCCTGGGCATCCTGTATCTCTCCGCGACGCTGAAAAAGGGGGGTCATGACATCCAGGTATTCGACAGCACCTTCATGACCTTCTCCGGTTTCAGAGACCATCTGGACAGCTTTCATCCAGATCTTGTGGGCATATACAGCAATATCATTACCCGGAAGATCGCACTGGCTATGGCCAATGAGGCGCGCGATCGGAACTATCCGGTGGTTGTAGGCGGACCCGATCCGACCGGCGAGCCGCAACCTTACCTGGACGCGGGCGCTCTGGCCGTGGTCCGCGGGGAGGGTGAGCGCACTATGACGGCCCTGGCGACCCATCTTGAAAAGGACGGATTTAACGGTCGGCTTGGAGACATGCCGGGAATATGGGTGAGCGACAACGGCGGGGCGCTTATGACCGGACCGAGGGAGAGAATCGACGATCTGGACGAGCTGCCCCTTCCGGACCGCGAAGCGCTCGACCTGGAGAAATATATTCGTGCCTGGAAAAACAAACACGGTTATTCGTCCCTGAGCTTAATCACCTCTCGAGGCTGCCCGTACCGGTGTAAATGGTGTTCGAAAGAAATTTTCGGCAGCGTGTTTAAACAAAGATCCCCGGTCTCGGTCGCGGCTGAGATCGAATTCCTGCGTGAAAGGTATAACCCCGATCGGCTCTGGATCGCCGACGATGTGCTCACGCTGAACCGGGAATGGACCCTGGAATTTACGGACCAGATCATCAAGGAGGGCCGCCCGGTGCCCTTCGAATGCCTGTCCAGGGTGGACCGGATCGACAGGGACATCCTGGACAGGCTGAAGCGGGCTGGATGTTTCCGGATCTGGTACGGCGCCGAATCGGGTTCCGTGCGGGTTGTTGAAAACATGAGAAAGGATTTTACGCACGGGCAGATCCAAAGAACCGTGCAGGCAACCAAGGAGGCCGGGGTCCAGGCGGGCCTCTTTATTCTCATCGGCTATCCGGGAGAGCGGCTGATCGACCTGTTGAAGACATTAAAAATGATTCGAAATCTTTCCCCCCATTATTGCGGCAGCTCCGTCGCGTTTCCCATCAAGGGAACGCCTTTCTACGAGGATGTGAAAGACGTCCTCATGCCGGATTACGCCTGGAGCCGGCGGAACGAAAACCGCAGTTCCTTCAAAGGGCGCTATCCGTCTCTTTTTTACTGGTTCGGCATCCGGCTCATCAACAACTGGGCCGCATTCTGGCGCTTCGGAAGCCGGCGGGATTCGATGGTCAAGCGCGCTCTGCATGTTCTGAAGTTTATTGTCACGGGTTCAGCCGTGATCGGAATCGGATGCCTTTATGACCTGAAATACAAAATTTTCCCGGATCCCGTACTGCTGAGCAAAGAAAGCGGCTCTACTTCGGCGACAAAGGGAAAGCGCGGATGATCCTGCTCTTTAACCCGCTCAGTTCCGCGTCACACAAACCTGTCCTGCCTATGTCCCTTCTGGCTCTCGGCGCGCTGCTTGAAGAAAAATATGATTACCGGATTATCGACGGAAACCTGGAGGACGATTCGCTCGAGGTCCTGAGCCGGGTGATCGAGGAAACAGGGGCCGACATTCTCGCATTGACCGTGATGCCCGGCCCCCAGCTCAACCATGCCGTTCCCCTCTGCCGCCGATTGAAAACCCGTCATCCCGAGCTGAAAATTATCTGGGGCGGCTATTTCCCCACACAGCACTTTGATGTTTGTCTCCGTGCCGGGTATGTGGATTATGTCGTCCGGGGTTACGGTGAATACGTCTTTCAGGCGCTGATCGACGCGTTGAAAAACAAAAAAAACACGAGAAATATTCCATCTCTGGCTTACATTGACATCGACACACGTAAAATCGTGTCCAATCCGGCCGCGCCCATGCCGGATCCCGACAAGTTGCCGGATTTTCCCTATAACCGCATTGAAACCCGGCGCTATATCCGGAAGACGTTTATGGGAAGCCGGACGCTCTCCCATCACTCGAGCTATGGATGTCCTTTCTCCTGTCACTTCTGCGCGGTCACATGCATGGCGGGCGGCCGGTGGCTGGCCCAGTCCGCCGAGCGGATCGCGAACACGGTGGCCCTGCTGAAAGATCGGTTCGATATCAACGCCATTGAATTTTATGATAATTCCTTTTTTATCAACGAAAAGAGAACAGCTGATTTCGCAGCCCGAATCATGCCGATGCGATTAGGCTGGTGGGCGGAAGCGCGGATCGACGTGCTGTTGAATTATTCGGAAAACACCTGGACGCTGCTTCGCGACAGCGGCCTGAAGATGGTATTCATGGGGGCGGAAGCCGGCTCGGACGAACTGTTGGAGCGGATGAACAAGGGCGGAACGGCCGCCGTTGAAAAGACCCTGTTTATCGTGGAAAAAATGCGCCGTTACGGGATTGTGCCGGAATTGTCATTTGTGCTCGGCAATCCGCCTGATCCGGGGAAGGACGTGCGCCAGGCCATCGATTTCATCCGGCGTGTTAAGAAAATCAATCCTCAGACGGAAATCATCTGCTACATGTATACACCCGTTCCGAAGAACGGCACGCTTTACGACGAGGCGAGGCACGAAGGTTTCCGCTTTCCCGAGACCCTGGAGGAATGGGTATCCCCCCGGTGGCAATCTTTCTCCCAGCGTCGAAACATTTACGTACCCCGGCTTCAGGATACCCTGACCCGGCATGTCAGAAACTTCGAGTATGTTCTGAATGCCTGTTATCCAACCGCCACGAATCCACGATTAAAGGCCATCACGAAAGGCTTACTGAAAGCGGCCGGCGCCTGGCGTTATCATCTACGATTTTATAGTTTCCCCCTGGAGCTGAAAGTTCTGCAAGAGATCCTGGCCTATCGTAGACCTGAAACAACGGGATGTTGAAAGAAGGAGTCAGAAGATTAAGAAAGAATTCAGAATCCGGAATGTCTCTTATCTTTTCAAAACGTCTCTGTAGATTTTCATGGCCTGCCGGCCGATGGCGGGATAACTCAGATTGTCCTGAAAAAAGCGATGTGCCGCATCAGCCTGCCTCATCAGGGGCCGCCGGATCACCCGGAGCATCGTATCGGCGCAGGCATCGACCCGGCCCGGGGTCCACAACCCGCCTATTTTTCCCCCGTCCGTCATCATACGGAAGGATGGGATATCCGTAACGACGGGAACGGCGCCGCACGCCATCGCTTCGACCAGGGCATATCCGCTGCTTTCATAATGACTCCCCAGGATAAAAAAATCCGCACTGTTGTAAAAATCCTTCAGCTCTGAATGGGGCTGTCCGCCCAGTAAGTGAACCCTTTTTGCCAGTTCCGGGCTTTCCTGGAATTTTGATTGAATTTGCGGCAGCAGCTCATTGGTAGTGTATATCATGAACAGTTTCGATTCCGGCACTTTCGGAAGCGTCTGTTCGAAGGCCGAAAGCACGGTCAGGGGATCTTTGTTCTCGTTCAGCCGGCCCACCCAGAGAAAAATCGGGTTCCCCTTTAGTCGTGTTTTTTTTCTGGAAGATTCGCGATCTCTTCGTTGAAAATGGGTGGAGCCCTCCATGACGGCATAAATTTTTTTCCGCGAATCAAGGACGCCCTGATCAATCCACGGGGCTCCGATTTCCTTCGCAGCAAAAAGGAAACCGTCGAGGGGTTTTAATCCGAATTTCTGAACCTGTCCCCGGAAACCCTGGCAGGGCTTTTCAGCGTGGTGCTGCGCGATGACGGCGGCGGCATGTGGCAGGACGCCGCGGAGCGCCCGTGCCTGAAGGGCAAAAAACAGTCCATGGATATGGACCACCGCCGGATTGGATGCCCGGACGCGCTCATGAACACCCCGGGGGATTTGCCAGGGACGGAGTTTATGCCCGTATCGATCGGCGATAAAATGATATTGAACGCCTTCACGCTCAGTTGTGCCGTTCCTGTGAAAGCGGTGAATGACGGTTACTTCAGCGCCTTCACTCAGCAGAGCCCCGGCCCATCCGGTCAGGGTTTGGTAGCGATCCAGCAGTGCCGTTTCATCTTTCAGATCCTCTTCATAATAATAACTGAGCAGAACAACTTTCATAAAATTTCCTCGTCTGACCCGGATTTTTGCCGGCCATCCGGTTCGAAATGATCATCAAGGAGCGGAATTTACCCCCGCTCCTAAGCTTCTTCTCATTTTTCATTCTGAACTCTTTTCATAATGCCATCGCACCCGGCATCTTTGAAAAATGATCAGCGCGGGGACAAACATCACACTTGTGACGGATAAAAAACCGGCCGCCATGCCCATCGCGCCGAACCACTTTCCCAGTGGGAAGAGGACCGCCAGGATCAGACCGGCTTCGATAATCGAAATCACCAGGTAGGGCTCTCTCTTATGGGCGCGCAGGTAGCTCCCCATGGCGTGCCTGACCTGGTGAAATAACGTTGCCAGCAGAAATAAAATCGTGGGCGGAAGGGGAAGAAACCGGTCTGCCAGGGGATGCGCCATGCCGGTGAGGAGATAAATGACACCTGTCACGATCAGGGCCCCGGAAAACATGACGAGCACACAGGTCCGCAGGGATTGAAAGAATAAACGGTCCAGCTCGATATATGCTTTTTTCGCCACCAGAATGGCGAACCGGGGCATCCGTGCCGCGATAACGGCATAGGAGAGCGCCATGATCGCCGCGATGAGCGCCCAGGTCATCCCGATCCGGCCCGCGGCCACGGGCCCCTGAAATTTGAACAGAACCGGAACAAAGAGGGAAAAAATGAAGTAGCCCGTTATCCATACCAGTGCGAACCGCCATTGAAGCGGCCAGATCTCGTCGCGCCAGAACATCCGGTGTGAATCTCCGGATCGGATTAAATCCCGGAAGAACCGCCCGTACCGGAAGAGAAAAAAGAGAGCGGTCATCACCATCATCAGGCCCCGCTCTGCGGTCATCGCCCACAGGCCGCCCCCGGCAAGCATGGCGGCCCAGAGGACGATCCGGTAAAAGAGCCCCAGAAGCAGCTTGAAACCATAGACTTGAGAGACCTGGTTGCAGCCTTCCAGAAGGGAAAAGCCGGGGAGGAAGAAAAGATTGACGCCTGTGAAAAGGGCGACCGTCATCCAGGGCCACAGCCACGCGATGTGCACGCCCTGCGAAGATCCTGAGAAGAAAAAATAGCCACCCGCGCCGAGCCCGACAACCGCCGCCAGCCCGGCGACGGCATACCACTTGAGGGCGAATCTTAAAAGCGTGGCGAGTCGGGAAAAAGCCCTGGCGTCCCCCTGGAAGGCTCCCTTCGAATCGAATGCCAGGCGGGCCCATTCGTGGCTGGCGATCTGCTGAATGGCCGTGCCCAGGCCCATTTCGAGGAGGGTTTGCAGTGCCAATATGGATGCGAAGGTAAAATAATAACCCTGGAGTTCGGGTGTGAACGACGAGGTGATGACCAGGACCGTGACCGGCCCGGCGATGATACCCAGGGACCGTGCCGCCATGGCATAGAAAACGGCGCGCTCGAGTTTAAGAAAGTGAAACGACCTGGATATCATTCCGGACATCATCATGGACACTATTTATCACCCTGATCTCCGGGATTTCTCCCTGAAACAAGATTTTCATAAATCGATAGAAATTTTTCAGCTGTCCAGCCCGCGTGATATGTTTTCATCCAGGTCCGGGCTTTCTCACCCAGCGCAAAACGGCGAGAAGGATCGGATAAAAGATTCAAAACGGCATGGGCGAGTGCGGAGGCATCGCCCGCCTTCACGGCAACCGTCCGGTCCGGTGAAAGTTCCCTGAGCAGCCCCATGCCCGTGCCCGCCACCGGGAGGCCGGCGGCGGCTGCCTCGCAAACCGAAAGGCCCTGGCTTTCATAAATTGACGATTGGATGTACACATGGGCGCGCCGGTAAAAATCGGGTACCGCCTCATAGGTCACCTGGCCGTGGAAGCGGATATTCTTTTCAAGTCCCATATCTTCCGCCAGGGCCTGGATGGAACCTTTCAGCGTGTCCACGCCGACCCAGTCAAGCACCGTATCCTGATAACGGTCAACGATCATCCCCAGCGCTTTCAGGCATGTCTCGGGATCCTTGACTTTGTTGACCGAGGCGACCTGAAGGAGTCGCCAGGGCGGGCCGTCTTCCGGACGCCCGAGGTTTCGAAAGGGCCCTGTATCCGGAAACAGGGGCACCCAGAGCGCATCCGGCCTGCGACCGCCCAGGGTTTCGAGTGCGTAGCGGCTTCCCGCCGTCACGACGTCTGCCGAGCGCAGAACGCGATGGATCTGAAAACGCCGGATCGCGGAACCCGCCCCGCCATAGCCGATCTCGGGCAGCCAGACTGTTTCCCCGCCTCCCAGGCTCGCGATAAAGGGCATCCGGAATCGGGACCCGGCCAGCAGGGCTAAAGCGCCAGGCTGGTTCAGCCAGAAAGCGTGAATCAGGTCATACCCGCCATGATTCAGGCGCAGCCACGCTTTCAGCCTGCGCCAGTTCCATAAAAAATTAACACTTCCGGGCAGGTAGACCCTGAACCCCAGATTGATCACCTGCGCTCCGTTTAAGGCATACCGCCGGAAATGCGGATACTGGCGGAGAGCGACGACGGTCAGCTCATGACGCCCGGCGATGCGTTTGATCAGTTCCAGAAAGACCGGAATGACGGCATGCGTCCCACTGTGGTGCACACCGCCCGGCGCGATCATCAGAATCTTCATCGTTCTCCCGCATTAGCGCTCTTCTTTTTTAAATGACCCGGACGCAGGTAGAGGGAACAGACACACTGACGGCAGATCGGATTTTTTCGCGTCTTCAAACGCTGTCTGAAAGCCAGTGCCCGAGGCGCGTTGATCAGCTGATAGAAGGGGGCATCGTGAATGTTTCCATAAGCCTGATGAAAGAAACAGGGCCTGACCGTTCCGTCCGCTTCGATCACGGCGGAAATCCACGGGGCGTTGCATTTATGATGAGAAAACGTCCCTTCCCCTCTGACGGCGGTGAAATAATCGGCCAGACGGTTGAGTTTCGCGGGGCTCTCCGTGATGAAACGGGCGCGGAAATCCTCTCCGTGAGAAATGGCCGTCTTCGTCAGCAGCTGTCTGAAATTCCCGATGTCCTCAGCATCGAGGATCAGCCGGCGCAGCTGTTCGTCGTCAGGACTTTCCAGATGGTTGAAGGCCGGTGTGAGAACATCGACGGCCAGAAACGATATGCCGTCCAGATCCAGTTCATGGGCCGCATCAATAATGCGGGGAAGATCGAGATAATTTATTTTTTGGATCACGCAGCGGCCTGTGACCCTGAACCCGGCAGCCCCCGCTTTCAGCTCGCGGATGCCTTCAGCCATCCTGTCGAAGGCGCCCGGCACCCCCCGAATCATGTCGTGCACTTCCCGGTTCCCGTCCAGGGAAACGATGACCTCGTCGCAGTAATTAAGAATGGAAGAGGCATGGTTTTTCAAGAGCAGTCCGTTCGTCAAAAAGCTGATTTTGACGTCAAGGCCGCCAAGCATCCGGCTTATTTCCCAGATATCCGGATGCAGCAACGGCTCTCCTCCCGATAAAAGAACCCAGCGAATCCCCAGAGCCCTGAAACTGTCCATCTGCGGAGCCAGATCATCGGGTAAGAGGGCTTTCTTCCGTTCCGGGTCCCCTTTCCAGTAATCGCACATCATACACCGGCAGTTACAGCCGCTGAACGGCATCAGAACGAGCAGGGGCAGCCGGTTGATATGATGGTCCCGCGGTGAAAATATGTTTTTAATGCGTGCTGGTAAGCGCGTCATCGGTATCCCTTTTCGGCGGAAGCATACGATAAAGGATCAATATTTCATTGATCAGGTCAAGCTCCGTCACCACCTCGATCTGAAACCCCCGGGCTATAAAGCTGTTCAGAAAGGCTTCCACGTCCCCGTCGGAAGAGAATACAACCAGCGCGGATCCGTTACGGACCAGAAAATCCGGGAGCTGTGCCGCGAAGCGTTCGACCGTATCCGGCGACCGCCACGCGTGATCTAACGGATTTTTCGACTCGCCGTGGAAATAAGGCGGATTAAAGAGGACCACATGAAATTGCCGGTCTTCGAGCCCTTTAAAAAGATCTCCTTCTTTCACCTTCACACGGTCTTCCACGCCGTTCAGCAAAATATTCATGGCGGCACAGCGTATGGCGGCAGGATTCCTGTCGACCGCGAGGACCTCACGGGCCCACCGGGAAGCCTCGATCGCACCGATGCCCGACCCGGTCCCCATGTCCAGAACCGTGCTGCCTTCAGGAATGAGGCGCTCATTCAAGGCTCGAGCCAGAAATTCTCCGGAGCGAAAAAGCCGTGGATTGAACACCTGGGGCAGGACAATGATCGTGTGCCCCGCCGCGCGTTCCATGACAAGACGGTCATACCGGTGCCGCTGAAAAAGATGAAACCGGACCTTCAAAACAATTTTCCATAGCCGACGAAGTACCGGCACGTATAACAGCCTACCCCGGGGAAAGAGATGAGGCATCTTCTCTTTTAAAATCCCGGCCCTTTTTTCCGGGGAATTCATGTCCCCTCCGCTCATGTTCGTTTCAGTATGATCAGATAATGATCGTTCAGCCAGGTCCAGGGGAAAAAAGCGCCCAGGCGGGACTCCAGCGTCCATATCCGTTTAAAGAATCCCGGCGCCTTTTCCACGATGCCTCCCAGATAGGGCGGCGGCAACAGGGCGCCGATGCCGATGGTTTTCAAAGGCTTGAAAAAAGGAGAAAAAGCCAGCCGCACAAGGCGTGAAGAGGGATACCGGATTCGGATCGTCTCTCCGTTCCCCACATGAGCCTCGGTATTCGCTGAAAAACGCCTGAAAGCTTTTTTAAACCGGCCTTGGCTCAGGAACCAGACGATTTCCCATGGACAGACAGGGCCCATGAGAACGAGGAAAACCCGTCCGCCGGACCGGATTCGCCCGGACAGGGTTTTGGCCAGCGTTTTCAAATCCTCCACACAATTCAGGGCGCCGAAGTTCGACAGAACACCGTCATAAGACGGGCTCAATCCGGTTGTATCGTCACTTAATGCAGTCAGGTCCTTTTGAACGAACCGGATCGAATCCGTCACCCCCGCCTTTTCGGCCTTTTTCCTCGCCGTGTGAAGCATCTCCTCCGAAACGTCCACAGCCGTGACCCGGATTCCCTGTCCGGCCAGCCAGACCGCGTCTTCGCCGGTTCCGCAGCCCAGATCAAGGACATGATCTCCCTTTTGAAAGGCTGTTTTCACGGACGACCAGACCGTATCGCGGAACCACCGGCCCGGCAGGCGTTCCGTAAACGTCTCATCATATTCCAAGGCGACCGCATCGAAAGGATGGGCAGATCTGTTCATGATACATAAAAGTCGGAATTGTATTTGTGACCGATAACGGAATAAAGGTTGGAGCTCAAGATAGTTTTTGCGGCGGTTTCATCCATTCTATCAAAATCCTCTCCAGGGGTAAACGGTAAAAGTCGAACCGGCATCGCCACCGGGCCATCTTCCTGGGGATTTTAACAAAGAAACCGTCGTCTCCGTATCCGGACAGATGATTGAAAAATTTAAAGTTCTTTATTAATCTGTGCTTGTCCGGATCAACCCATGGGCCCGATGATCCGATAAAATCGAAGTCCGACCAGGCTTCGAGTGTTTCAGGCATGTCCATTTCCGTTCTTATGAGGCCTTCGTTGATTAAAGATCCCGGGAAAGGCTGATAAAAGAAAAAGGGTGTCTCGAATCGAGCGCTCATGCGGCGCAGTCTTTTAGCAAGATTCATGGATGCCCGTACGCTTTCCTTACTTTCATCCGGGAAGCCCACAATAAAAGGAAAGACCGCGCCGATGCCGTGGCGGCGGCATTTATCCGCGCATTCGAGGACCTGTTCGATGGTTATATCCTTTCGCATCCAGTCGAGCATCTCCCGGGAGCCCGATTCAACGCCGATAATCGCTTGCCTCAGGCCTGATCGAGCGCAGAGCCTGAAGATTTCGTCGGTGAGTTTGACGCCCTGATCGGCCCTCATGGCCGCGCTCCATGTAAACCGATGCTCACGCTTTATCAATTGTTCCACGATCGCCGAAATCCTGCTTGGGGACGTGAAAAAAGTCTCATCCTGAAAAGAAAGATCGTCAAAACGATATCGCCGCCACAGGCCGCTGATGTCCTCACTGATTCTCTCCGGACTAAGGGATACATGCCGGCGGCTGTAGACAAGAGAATCAGAGCAGAATCCGCAGCGATAACGGCAGCCCAGCGAGGCGATGTAATCGAGCTGGCGCCGCCCTTTCATGACGAAGTACTTTTCCACCGGAATCAGATCATAATTATGCGGCGGCAATTCATTTATATCGGTCAGGCCGTCGGAGGGGTTGAGCCGGACGCCGTCCTTCGAGCGGCATGCGATGCCGGCCAGATTCTCCCAAGACGCGCCGGACGCCAGCTTTTCCACCAGGGTTTTAAAGACGATTTCCCCCTGCCCTTTTACAGTCACATCAATGTTCGGCTCATCGAGGGTTTCAGCGGGAAACAGAGAGGGATGCCATCCGCCCCAGACCACGGGTAGATCCGGCCGCGCGGCTTTTGTCGCCCTTGTGATGTTCAGCGCGTCCCGGATCGGCGCCCCGGTGATAACGGTCACAGCAAGGCAGAGGGCGCCCTCCAGGTGGCTCAGCACCCGGCCCACCGGATCTTTTTCGAGTCTGCCGTCAACGATGCGGACATCATATTTTTTGGGGTCAAGGGCGGACCCGACCGCCAGGAGCGCCAGAGGCATCGTATAAAACACGGCGCGGGGATTATATAGAACTACCTTCCGCTTTCCGGATGTGTTATTCTGATTCATGAAAAATCAGTATACCATTTCAAGGAATCGTTGTACAGCGGGATTGCTTTTCATCTATGCCTCCGGATCTTAAAGAATATTTGATAAAACATTGCATTGAATGCCGTTGCGGCGTTTTCTATTTATCCCATGAAGACCGATTCAAGGCGCAGGAAGAAATCTATCTCAACGTACGAAAGAAAGAAGGCAGAATATATTCGGACGCTGTTCTGAGGCATCTCCCGAAAATAGATTCCGGCCATCCTCTTTACGATGAATGGAAGATCAGAGAAACGTCCATGAAGAGATTCATGGTTTATCTGAGAAATAAAGAAACGCCGGTCCATCTGCTCGATCTCGGATGCGGTAACGGGTGGATAGCCCGTCACCTGACTGAACTGCCGGCGTGTGAAGTTTTCGCCCTGGATTTAAACCGGCCGGAGCTGGAGCAGGGCGCCCGGGTTTTTGCCGGTCGCAAAGGGCTCTCTTTTATTTATGGGAATCTATTCGAGGATATATTTCCGGCGGATTGTTTTGATATCATCGTGCTGGCCGGATCGATTCAGTACTTTTCAGATCACCGCTCCCTTTTGAATCGTCTCTTCGCGTTTTTAAGAAGCGGCGGGGAAATTCATATCATCGATAGTCCTTTTTATAACGAGAGGACTGTTTCCGCGGCAAAAGAGAGGACAAAAAAGCATTATCTGGATCTGGGTTTCCCGGATATGACGGCTCATTATCACCACCCCCTGTTTTCGTCATTGAAAAACCACCGGCCCGCCATGCTCTACAATCCAAAAGCGCCGGTTCAGCGTGTCAGGAGAAAATTTCTAAACCGCAGCCTGTCCCCTTTTCCATGGATCCGGCTGACGAAGGGATGAACAGAGTGTAAAATACAGTTGTCGCCATCGTGTCTCTTGCCATCGCCGGGAGCATCGGCATATTCGGTCTGGTCCTC
>SDBV01006305.1_pt1 | contig 16488 bp, 17 predicted proteins | sample 2277081 | NCBI WGS metagenome assembly SDBV01 (sample SAMN10402039, study PRJNA504765) | marine sediment metagenome | isolation source: marine sediment core GS10_PC15, 223 cmbsf | place: Arctic Ocean: Southern Knipovich Ridge | collected 2010
CAATATCGGCGGCTTGCTACTTTCGCTGCGTTCCTTTCGGATAGCCCCAAACTCCACTCATGTTTCCCCTGGTTTCTTTCAGGTCGTGGCGATGGACGATGTGGTCCACAACGCCTTTCTCCCGGAGGAAGTCCGCCCGTTGAACACCACCGGGCAGTTCCTGGCCGATGGTCTGCTTGATCACCCGGGCGCCGGCGAATCCGATGAGGGCTCCAGGCTCGGCCAGGATGATATCTCCCAGCATAGCGAAGCTGGCCGTTACACCACCCGTAGTGGGATCGGTGAGAACAGATATGTAGAGACCACCCGCTTGGGATAATAAACTGAGCTTGGCGCTGGTCTTCGCCATCTGCATCAGGCTCAAGGCCGCTTCCTGCATGCGGGCGCCACCCGAGGCTGAGATAATAATCAACGGCAGGTTGTGCTCGCGGGCATAATCAATAGCCCGCGCTAATTTCTCCCCCACAGCAGAACCCATGCTGCCGCCGATAAAACCGAAGTCCATTATGCCCAGCACAACCTGGTAGCCCTCAACCGTCCCGGTAACGGTCACCACCGCCTCGTTCAGGCCGGTCTTCTTCCGGGCGGCCGCCAACTGATCCGAGTACTTCTTCCGGGCCTTGAATTTCAGGGGATCTACGGATGACAGGTTGGGGTTCAGTTCCGTAAAACCATTTGGATTGTCCATAAGGTGTTCCAGGTACTTCCGGCAGTTGATGCTGAAATGATGGGAGCAGGTGGGACAGACAAACCGGGACCGCTCCAGCTCTTCTCTGTAGATATACTCACCGCAGCCGGGGCACTTGGTCCATAGCTCACCGGTCAGGCTCTTCCTCTCGGTAGAGAGAATTTTCTTTGCGCTGCGCCGAAACCAGGCCATCGTTTATTCCGATCCGAGATATTTCATGTACATATAGGCGTTCTGGCTGGGACCATAGAAATCCTTCCGAGTGCCCGCAGCCTCAAATCCCAGGCTTAAATATAGATTCCGGGCGGCTTCGTTATCTTCCCTGATCTCCAGAAGGATGCGTCGAAAGTCCCTCTGCCGGCACAGGGATTCTGCTGCCTCAAGCAGGCCCCGGGCGACGCCCCGCCCGCGAAAATCGGGGTGAACCGCGAGGTTATGCAGGTGGAACTCGTCAACTACCGCCATCCCCGTCAGAAAACCAACAACCAGGCCCTCATCCTCGGCTACCAGACCAATACCCACATCTTCCCGCTCAACCTCTTCTTCAAAGGCCTCACGGGGCCAGGGTTGGTCGTAGCAGAGCTCCTCAATGGCAACGAGCTGGTTAATATCCTGGTTATGGGCTTCCCGGATGAGCATGGTTTGATAACCTTACCTGATATTCATGATGATAATCTGGGACCAGAGCTGCCAGGTCAGAGGCCGGTTTGAGCCGCCTCGCCAGAGCGAATTTACCCACTTTCACCGCCGATGGACAGGTTTCCAGAACCGTGATGGAAGGGCCGGGGTGAAAGCGATCCAACAGGTATCCCGCTACGGTCTGCCCTTCAGCAAGCCGTGCGAATTCGTCCCAGCCCAAAAACCGTACCTCGCCCCACCGATCATTACCTCCCGGCTGCACGGCATACACATTCCTCCCATGCGACCAGGCGGCCACCCAGTCGGGAGCATCAATTCGCTCCCCTTCCAGCAGGCAGGGCAGGGTCGGCACGGGGATAACCGGCAGGCCGGTACCGAAAGCCAGCCCCTTGGCGTAGCTCATCCCCACCCGGAGGCCTGTATAGGAGCCCGGACCTGCTGACAAGGCGATGCCGTCCAGGTCCTCAAACCGGCGACCCGCCCCGGCCAGGAGCCGCCCCACGGCAGGGGCCAGGACCTCGTTGTGGCGGCGGGATGCGAGTTGCTCCTCAAGAGCTTCTATCCCGGCATCACTCACCAGAGCTGCCCCGCACACGTCATAGGCGGTCTCAAGTGCCAGCAGCCTCATGACCGCAGCTCGATGGTGCGTTCGTCCCTTCCAGGGCCGTGGGAAAAGGTCAGGTGAATTGTTTTTTCCGGCAGCAGCGGAGCGATGTTTTCCGCCCACTCAATTACCGAGACGGCTTCGCCAGAGAAGTATTCGGCCAGTCCCAGCTGCCGCCACCGCTCAAGGGAAGTCTCCCGGTAACAATCCAGGTGGTAGAGTCCCGGTGGCTGACCATGCTCATGGATCAGAGCAAAGGTGGGAGAAGATACCTGATCGAAAAGTCCCAGACCTTCCGCCATTCCCCGGACGAAGGTGGTTTTCCCGCTGCCGAGCTCACCATGCAAAGCCACTATATCTCCCGGCTTCAGATTACCGGCGAACTCCGCCCCGGCCCGCCGGGTCTCCTCCGGGCCGCGGGTGTGGGTGCCTGTCCATCCCATAAGAGTCGTCGGGAACATAGCTCCACTAGACGCCCCTGAAGCACATGGTGGCTACGGGGACCACCATTTCTTCCAGTGAAATACCTCCGTGCTGGAAACTGCCCTTAAAGCGCTTCACGAACCGGTGGTAATCGGTAGGATAGACGAAGAAGTTGTGGTCCCGGGCAATGACGTAGTTGGTGGTCACGTCTTCCGCCGGCAGGTGATATTCAGCGGGATGTTTGATGCTGAGACCTTCCTTTTCGGGAATGTTCAGGTTCCGGCCGTATTTGTAACGCACACCCGTCGAAGTCTGGCGATCAGCCAGAATACGCGTCGGTTTTTCCACCCGGATACTGCCATGGTCGCTGGTGAGAACTATAGTAGTGTCCTCCCACTCGCCGATGGTTTCCAGGAGCTCGTACAGCCACGATTTCTCCAACCAGGAACGGATAGTGGCCCGGTATCCGGATTCATCGGGCAGGATCTCCCTGATGACGTCGCTTTCGGCGCGGTGGTGGGCCAGCAGGTCCACAAAGTTCACCACCAGCGCCAGCAGCCTGGTGCTGCGATACTCCGGCAGATGTGCCAGCAGACGCTGCCCTTCATCAGCGGTGATGAGCTTGAAGTATTTCGCCTGAACCTCTTCCAGCTTCCGCCGCCGGAGATAATCCTGTAGAAACTCCAACTCGAATTTGTTCATGCTGGACTCATCATGCCGCATATCCCGCCATTGCTCGGGATAACGTCTGGGCAGCTCATCCGGCAGCAGTCCGCTGAAAATAGCGTTCCGCGAATAAGGGGTGGCAGTGGGCAGGATGGAAAGATGCACGGCTTCCTCCACGGCAAAGTACTTCTCCAGGAGCGGTCGCATGGCTTTCCACTGGTCCAGGCGCAGACAATCCACTACCAGGAATACCACCCGCCGGCCCGCAGCCAGGTGGGGTGTCACAAAGTTGTCCAGCACCCGGTGCGACATCACCGGTCCGTCATCCGCATCAAGCCACTGTCGGTAATTATCCACCACGAATTGCCCGAACTGCTGGTTGGCGGTGATGTGCTGCTCGGACAGCAGTTGATCCAGTCCCAGGTCGCGGTGCTTATCGAACTCGAGGTCCCAATCGGTCAGCTCCTGGAAGACGGCGATCCACTCCTCCAGCGTGTCAGTCATTTCCACCCGCCGGCTCAGATCCTGAAAGACCTCCAGGTAGCGGCTGGCGGCCTTGTCGCTGCGAATACGGGTCTGCTCCAGCATCGACTTGCAGGCCATGAAGATCTGGCTGGGATTGACCGGCTTGGTCAGGTACCCGGCGATATTGGCGGCAATAGCCTCATCCATGAGCCATTCTTCTTCATTCTTGGTAATCATTATGATGGGCAGGGCCGGGTTCACCACCTTGATCTCCTGAAGGGTGCGCAGGCCGTCCATCCCGTCCATCATCTCATCCAGGAGTACCAGATTGAATTCGCCGTTTCGCACTTCGTGGAGCGCATCCTCACCGGAGTAAACGGATTTCACCTCATAACCCTGTTCCTCCAGGAAAAGGACGTGGGGCTTCAGCAGGTCAATTTCGTCATCGGCCCACAGAATCCGACCTCGTTCGGTGGTTCTCTTTGCCATTACTTGAATCCAATCATTACAGGTTTGAAGGTAATACTATCCAAGGGGTAAATAGGACTAAAGATGGATGGTGGATGGTGGATGGAATCCCGCCAGCCCCGCTTCCTGCGGGACCAGTCCCGCCTTCCGGCGGGGCGGCGGGGGTGGATGGTGGATGCCCGGGGCCAAGCACGACCCCGCCAACGCCCCGGAGGAACCCATTCACTACCCACCGGTAACCCCGGCAAAGCCCACCAGATACCCACGCAATGGTCAGCAAATGGCCAGCTCCTGCCGAGGGGAGCGACGAACCAATACCGCGGGCACGAAAAAAAAGTGGCAATCAGAAGAGCTTCACCGCAGAGCACGCTGAGATCGCGGAGAAAAGCGAAAAGCGAAAAGCGAAGAGAAAAAAGAGAACCGCCAAGCCCACCTTCGGACGGGCCTACGGGACGCCAAGGGCACGAAGGGCGCTAGGGGCGCGAGGCGGGGGGCGTGGGAAGGGCAGGGGCAAGTCCGCGGCGGTCAGAAATCATTTCGTGGCCTCCTGAGCCGTCCAGCGGCCCCGCTCCATCCAGCGCTTGACGGTGGCCGGGGAGGGCCGCCCGGTCGCCATACTGCAGGCGCAGACGATGGACCACCTCCGCCCGGGTATGCCCGGCGCAGTAGTAGGCGAAGGCATCCTCCCGGATGTGCTGGGGGAAGCGAGCTGTTCTGATCCGCGCTGTTGCCATGGCGGGAAGCTAAGGAAAAGGGAAGGCTGGCGCTTTCGCCTGGTGCGCGGGGTGCGCCCCGCCTTTGGCGGGGTAAACTGGGGAGCAGTCAGCGGTCAGCGGTGAGCGGTGAGTTGGGAGAAAACCGCAAAGGCGCCAAGGTCGCAAAGACAAAGAGGGAAAAACCACAGAGAGCACAGAGAGCACGGAGAAGAGCGAAGAGCGTGGAGCGAAAAGAGAAGAGAGAAAAGAGAACCGCCAAGCCCGCCTTCGGACGGGCCTACGGGACGCCAAGGGCAGGCTAGAGACTAGAGGCTTGAGACTTGAGGCTTGTGAAGAAGTGGCAGGCCTCGGCGTAGCCCTCTGGCCGTAGCCAACGGGCGAGGCCGCCACGGCGAGCCTGGCAGTGGCAGGAAGCGAAGAGCGTGGAGCGAAGCCCAGGGAGAGGGAACCGGGAGACACAGATTGTAGGTTGTTACCGAATCTGTGATCTAGATCACACTTCCATTTCAATATAAATATTATGCTTGCATTTAGCATTATTCGTTGATTACTTGCTTTGTCTAATTATCCCACGAACCAACGCGTAAAAGGGAGGTCACCATGAAAGCTAGAACCGCTATCCTGATCGGGTTTGCACTGTTATTAGCACATCCATTCGCCCTGCAGGCGCAAATCCCGGGGACAATTTCCTACCAGGGCGTATTGACCGACGCCTCTGGAAACATCAAGCCTGATGGCAGCTACAGCTTCACCTTCAGGCTGTACGATGTCTCCAGTGGGGGTACAGCCTTATGGACAGAATCCAAGACCCTTTCGATCAAGGATGGCCTATTCTCTACCGCCCTGGGGGATCAGACTTCATTTCCAGCCACACTCACATTTGACCAGCCGTACTGGCTGGGCATCCAGGTGGGGAGTGAGGAACTAGCGCCCCGCACCGGACTCACTTCCTCGCCCTACAGCTTCCACGCCCTGCGGGCGGATACGGCCGAATATGCTTGGCAAACGCCTTCAGGTGGGGGGCTTACTTTACCTTATTCTGGTACTAACACAACAAGTAGTAGCGATGCATTTACAATTATTAACAGCCCAGCAAATAATATCGGTAATGCAATTACAATAACAAATAATGGCAATGGAGATGGGATACAAATAGATGGTGGTGGATATTCTGCTATAGATATCAATAAAACATCTGGTGGCCCAGCAATTGACATTAACACTACGGGTACTACTACTGTATCAACTGAAATATTAAATATAAATAATGGTTGGCTTAATGCTGTTGCTGCTTATTTATATAATGATAATTCAAGCAATAACGTCCCTGTACTAGAAGTAAGCCATAAAGGAACAGGATTAGCTGCTAAATTTTGGAATGACGTAGATATTGAAGGAACTCTTTCAAAATCCGCAGGTTCATTTAAAATTGACCACCCCCTTGACCCTGAAAATAAATACCTATATCATTCATTTGTGGAATCACCTGATATGATGAATATTTATAGTGGAAATATTATATTAGATAATAAAGGAGAGGCAATTGTTGAATTACCTGAATGGTTTGAAGCATTAAATAAGGATTTTTGTTATCAACTTAGCTGTATCGGTGGTTATGCCCCTGTTTATATTGCTGAGGAAATATCAAACAATAGTTTCAAAATTTCAGGCGGTACACCGGGAATGAAAGTATCATGGCAGGTTACTGGTATCAGGCATGACCCTTATGCCAACCAAAACAGAATACAGGTAGAGGTTGAAAAAACCGATGAGGAAAGGGGACATTACCTGCATTACAAAGAGTACAATCAGCCAATAGAGAAAAGTATTAAGGTAGTAAAACACCCTGAAATACTTGAAGTTAAATAAAAACAAATAAGGAGATACAAATATGAAACTTCGTCCAATTACGGAAAAATTAAAAACATAAAGGATTAGGTTGGTTTTTGATAATTCTTATAATTTTAGGATTTATCGTCTCTGTGTTTTTATTTGTCTATCATAGGCACGAAAGCAAACAAAGGAGGTCACTATGAAATCTAGAACAGCTATCCTGATCGGACTTGCGCTGCTGCTGGCGCACCCATTTTCCTTACAGGCGCAAATTCCGCGCACACTTTCCTACCAGGGCATAGTCACCGACGCAGCCGGTGAGATCAAGCCCGATGGCAGCTACAGCTTCACCTTTAAGCTGTACGATGTATCCAGTGGGGGTACGGCTTTATGGACAGAATCAAAGACTTTGTCGGTTAAAGACGGCTTGTTCTATACTGCTTTAGGCGACCAGGTCGTCTTTCCGGCCTCACTAAGCTTTGATAAGCCTTACTGGCTGAGTCTTCAAGTGGGCGGTGAAGCGGAGCTAGCGCCACGTGTTGCGTTATCGAGCGTAGGTTACAGCTTCAATGCCCTGCGGGCGGATACAGCGGAATACGCGTTATCTGCCCCAGCAGTTGGAGGTGGTGACATCACCGCGGTGATCGCAGGAAGCGGCTTGACCGGCGGTGGTACATCTGGCGATGTAACCCTGTCGATTGACCCGGACGCAACTCTAGTAGTGGGCAGGATTTTTATTTACCAGGAAGGAAGTACCCCCGGCTCAGTATTTAAAATCGATAATGCGACAAATAATAGTATCGTCATGGATGTCGAAAGCTTCGGGACTGGTCAAGTAGGTCGATTTCGGCAGTCAAATAGTTCAAGTAACGTGCACGCAGTTAGTATAACAAACGAAGGTAATGGAAGGGCCTTGGATGTGAAGGCTTACGGCCTATCAGAAGGTTCATCTTTTGAGATTCACAATTCTGCGAATATTAATAATGCTATCTACGCTCAAACAGATGGTTCTGGGAATGGTATATTTGCACGAACCCGTGGTTCTGGCTACGCCGGCTATTTTGATGGCAACATTTACACTACGGGCAGTTTATTTGAAGGTTCGGACATTCGCTGGAAGCATAATATCACGCCCCTTGATGACGCACTAAATAAGGTTCTAAGCCTTCGCGGTGTCCGGTTCGAGTGGAAAAGGGAGGAGTACCCCGATCGTAACTTCAAGCCTGGGAAACAGATCGGCTTCATCGCCCAAGAAGTAGAGGAAGTATTGCCCGAATTAGTAAGGGCAGATCAGGACGACTACAAAGCAGTGGATTACCAGAAGGTAACAGCTGTTCTGGTAGAGGCCATCAAGGAGCAGCAGAAGGAGATCGAAGCGCTGAAAGCCGCCGTGGCCGAACTCCAGGCTCAATCAAATGTGGCGCTGCAGGAATAGGTACAGGAATAACGCCGTGAACGGCGTCTGTTGGATGGGTTGGCTTTTAATCCTAGCCATGAATGGCTGTGTGACGAATCCTGATCAGCGAGTTGATGCAATTAGCCCAGCCGTTCACGGCTGGAGAATTAAAGAATCATAATTAAGAAGGGAGGGCGTTTGCCGTAGGCATCCCTCTGGGACACGCCCTTTGGAAAGAACCAAGGAGGTCTGCCATGAAGAGAAAATTGCTGTTTAGCAGTTTAATAGCCCTGATCCTTTTGCTCATCCCTATAACCGCCTGGCCCCAGACCAGCGCCGTGCCCTGGTCCGCCTTCAGCGGGGGCTTTGGCGTGGTCAGCTCCGCAAATACCACCGTGCAAGCCAGTACTGGCGAGATTGCGGGTGCTGCTGAGGGAGGGAATACCAGCGTGAAGAGCGGATTTCTGGTTGTGAAATTGCAGCCAGGCTCAGTCACCGCTATAGATGTGGCCGAAAGTCTACCCACGACCTACGCGCTCCGGCAGAACTACCCCAACCCCTTCAATCCCAGCACTACGCTACGATTCGACCTGCCGGCAGCGACGGATATCCACATCGTGGTGTATGACCTGCTGGGCCGGGAAGTTGTGCGGCTGGTGGATCAGCGCCTGGAGGCGGGCTACCACCAACTGGTCTGGAACGGCCGGGACCGCAGTGGCCGTGAAGTGCCCACGGGCATGTACATCGTCCAGATGCTTGTCCCGTCAACAATCCCGCAGCATGCGGGGCCAACGGCGGGGACGACACCGGAGTACAGGAAAAGCATCAAGCTGGTAATGCTGAAATGAGCTGGTGATTGGTGACTGGTGATTGGTGACTGGTAACTGGTGATTGGTGACTGGTGAGAAAGATTCTCACCGCGGAGTACGCAGAGGCTTATAAGATATTTTTTTCTCCGCGATCTCCGCGTGCTCTGCGGTAAACCTCTTCCGACTGCCACTGCTTATAGTCCCCGGCCGCTACAGCTTCCCCGCCACCGCCTCGGTAACCTCCAGGCTGGTATTGGTGCCGCCCAGGTCGTAGGTGCGCACCTTTCCCTCGGCGATGACTTCCGCCACCGCGCTTTCCAGCCGGGCGGCCATCTCGGACTCGCCCAACCAGTCCAGCATCATCCTGGCGGACAGCAGCATGGCCGTGGGATTGACCTTGTACTGCCCGGCGTACTTGGGGGCGCTGCCGTGGGTTGGCTCGAAGACGGCGTAGCGGTCGCCCATATTGGCCGAGCAGGCGAACCCCAGCCCGCCCACCAGCTGGGCCGCCAGGTCGGACAGGATATCGCCGAACATGTTCTCCGCCACCAGCACCTCGTAGTCCTGGGGGTTCTTCACCAGCCACATGCACTGGGCGTCGATATTGGTCTCCCACAGCTCGATGCCGGGGTATTTTGCGGCCACCTCGCGGGCGGTGCGGATCATCAGGCCCCCTGTCTCCCGCAGGACGTTGGGCTTGTCCACCACCGTCACCGACTTGCGGCCGAACTTGCTGGCATATTCGAAAGCCTGGGTGACAATGTTCTCGCACCCCTGGCGGGTCATGATACGGGTTGACAGGGCGATGTTCTCCAGGCCTGCCTTCCCGAACCGGGCCATCTTGGGGTGGTTGGCATCCAGGGCGTCGAAAACCGCCTGCGGCAGGGGATGGAACTCCACCCCGCCGTACATCCCCTCGGTGTTCTCCCGGAAGATAACGATATCGATGTCATCGCGGTAGTTCAGGGGGTTACCGGGATAGGCTTTGCAGGGGCGCAGGTTGGTGTGCAGGTTGAACTCCTGGCGCAGGCGCACGATGGGGGAAAAGTAGACGAAGCCTTTGTCCTTCAGCGCCGGGTCCAGCTCGCGGGCGGCCTCCTCCTTGGGCTTGGAAGTGATGGCCCCGAACAGGGCGCAGTCGGTCTGCTGCATCAGCTCGATGGTGCGCTCGGGCAGGGCCTCTCCCTCGGACTTCCAGTACTCCCAGCCGATCTCGCCGGGGAGGTACTCGGTGTCCAGGGCCAGCTTGTCCAGTACCAGGCGGGCGCAGTGCATGACGTCGTTGCCTACACCGTCACCGGGCAGCCAGGCGATACGATATTTAGCCATGTATGAATTCTCCTTTGTTGAGCGTTCCGTCTACGTCCGCCTGTCGGCGGTCTACGCCGGACAAGTCAGCGGTCAGTCCGCCAGCTGGCGGATCAGCAATCAGCCGCCCTTCGGCAATCCTTCAACTCCGCTCAGGGCAAGGCTCTGGGCAAGCATTCAGCCCCGCCGCCCCGCCGGAAGGCGGGACTGGTCCCGCAGGAAGCGGGGCTGGCGGGATTCCATCTAGCATCCAGCATGTAAATTTAGACAGTCGAACCAAAAATGTATAGGTGAAGTTAATTACACTGCAAGGGTCACTAAGCGGTTGTTTTCAGCGTTCAATATTGCTTGACACGTTCAATTCTATTGTGATAAATTAACATTGTGACATTGTAACATACTTTATGGAGGTATCATGCCGACAATCAGGATTGATGACGAGGTGTGGGATGAATTAAAGCAGCGCGCGATTCCCTTAGAGGACACACCTAACGATGTCCTTCGACGGGTACTGGGATTAAAGAGTGGCAAAGCTGATCGGAAACAGCGAGCAAGTTCCCGCAAGCAAGATACTACCCAAACACGAAAGGGAACACCCCCGCATCAGTTTCGAAAGCCGATTCTTCAAGCACTTTCCGATCCAGGCGGTTCGGCTCAGGAAAAAGACGTACTTGACCGAGTGGAGCAAACGATGGCTCAACGACTCGATGATGTTGATAGAGAACTTCTGGCAAGTGGCCGTAACCATAAACCCAGATGGAGAATGTCCGCCCGGGAAGAAAGGCGCATCATGGCCAGGAAAGGACTGGTGAAAAGGGATTGCCCGCGAGGGATTTGGGAGCTGACTGAAGAAGGGCTGGCCGAAGCCAAACGTATAAGCAAAGAGTCGAAGTAATAACTGCTTCGAACCGGGATCAGATTCCGATCAATCCGCCGAGAGCAGTCCCCGGAAGGCCGCCGCGTTCCGGGGAGCGTTGGCGTGGTAGTCGTTGTTGAAGAAGGCGTAGAGGGTCCGGCCTGCTAGATGCGGCTTGACCCGCTTGGCCCAGGCGGCCAGCTCCTCGTCGGGGTAGTCGTACTGGTACACCAGGTCGGCCGGGCCGTGAAAGCGCAGGTAGAGGAAATCGGCGGTGGGGATGATGTCCTCCGGCAGGCCTCCCATGCTGACGGCCACGAAGGCGGCCTCGTGCCGGGCCAGGGTTTCTGTCACCCGATCATCCCACCAGCTACCGTGCCGGAACTCCACCGCGTGCCGCACCGAGCCGGGCAGCAGGGCCAGGAAGTCCTCCAGCAGGGACAGGTCCTTGTGCAGGGACGGGGGCAGCTGCCATAGGATGACCTTCAGGGTGCGGAGCTCAAGGGCCCGGTCCAGGAAGGTCTGCAGCGGCTCCCGGCAGTCCCGCAACCTTTTCAGGTGGGTGATGAGCCGGGATCCCTTAAGTACCAGGTGAAAGTCGGCTGGCAGCCGCCGGTTCCAGGCGTCGATCATGTTGCGGGTCGGCAGGCGGTAGAAGGTGGCGTTCACCTCCACAGTGTCAAACTGCTCGGCGTAGTAGCTGAGCCGGTCGGAGCCCTTGACGTCCTCGGGGTAGAACCGTCCCTGCCAGTCGTCGTAGACCCAGCCGGAGGTGCCGATGTGGATGGGCTGCTGCATCACTAACTTGCCAGGCGCTGCTCCTCTATTCGATCCTCAGCCTGAATTTAAAGTAACAAGTATACTTTCTCTACCCGGCTTCATAAAAAAAGACCTGTCCGCTGCTTCGCCATTTCTCCGTATATTTCGATCTTATTTGCGGCTCATGTCTGAACCTTACGACTACATCATCATCGGATCAGGCTTCGGTGGCTCGGTAGCGGCCCTGAGGCTGGCCGAGAAGGGCTACCGAGTGGCCGTCATCGAGCAAGGCCGGCGCTACCGTCCCCGGGACTTCCCCCGCACAAATTTTAACCTGCGCAAGTTTATCTGGATGCCCCGGCTGGGACTGTACGGTATCCAGGCCATGACGCTGCTCAAGGACGTGTTCATCTTTCACGGTACCGGTGTAGGAGGCGGCAGCCTGGTGTACGCCGGCAACCTGCTCATTCCCCCGGACGAGGTCTTCGACGACCCGGCCTGGGGCCTCCCCGAAGCCGGGACGGCCAGGGGCGGCTCCGGCCTGTCCGGCGGCTTGTCCGGCATCCTGACGGGCCAGACGGGATGGAAAGAAAAGCTGGCTCCCTACTATGAGACCGCCCAAAAGATGCTGGGCGCAACCAGTCACCAGGTGATCACTCCCGCCGATGAGCTGCTCCGGGAATGCGCCGCCGATATCGGTAAAGGAGACACCTTCCACGTCAACGACGTGGGTATCTACTTCGGTGAGGAAGGGGAGACGGTACCCGATCCCTTTTTTGACGGCCAAGGCCCGGACCGCACCGGCTGCACCCTGTGCGGCGGCTGCATGGTGGGTTGCCGCGAGGGAGCCAAGAACAGCCTGGACCTGAATTATCTCCACCTGGCGGAGCGGCTGGGTGCGGAGATCATCCCGGAGACCAGGGTTGTTGATGTAAAGCCATCATCAGGCGGCGACGGGTATGACGTGATCGCCCGGCGGGTCACCGGATTCCTGAGTCCCCGCAGAGACTACCACGCCGAAGGAGTCATCTTCTCGGGTGGCACCCTGGGAACGGTGAAGCTGCTCCACCGTTGCAAAGTGCGGGGATCGCTGCCGCGCATTTCCGACCAGCTGGGCCACGTGGTGCGAACCAACAGCGAGGCGTTCGTCGGTATCCAGGCGCGGGGGAAGGCCGTGGACTACTCTAAGGGCCTGGCAATCACTTCGGGCGTCTATCCCGACGCCGATACCCACATCGAGACGGTGCACTATGCCAGGGGGCAGAACGTCATGTACCTGCTGGGCACGGTACTCACCGGCGGCGGCAAGCCCTGGCCCCGGCCCCTGCGGTTCTTGGGCAATGTGCTGCGGCATCCGCTCCAGTTCCTCGGCGGATTCTGGCCCTTCGGTCGGGCTCAGCGCAGCACCATCCTGCTGGTCATGCAGAAGATCAGCAATTACCTGTGCCTGGAATACAAGCGCCGCTGGTGGCTGCTGGGAGGCCGAAGCATGAACTCCAACTGGCACACCCGCCAGCCCGTGCCCTCTTACATTCCGGTGGCCAACGACTTCGCCCGGCGCATGGCCGCCAAAGTGAAGGGGGGGCGGAGCTATAGCATTCTGCCGGAGGTCGTGTTCGATACCTCCTCCACGGCCCACATCCTGGGCGGCTGCATCATGGCCGAAACGCCGGAGAAAGGGGTCACCGACCTGGCCGGCAAAATCCACGGGTACGACAACCTCTACGTGGTGGACGGCTCGATTGTGGCGGCCAACCTGGGCGTCAATCCCAGCCTGACCATCACCGCCCTGGCGGAATACGTGCTGGCGCAGCTGCCGGAGAAGGGGAATTAGACAATTATCCTTGTGATCAGGAATGATGGAATATGAGTGAGTACGATGACATACCTAACTAATGATTTTAAAAAACGTCCCTATGATCCAGCATAAGAGAGGGCTCGGAAAAAGATAGAACAGTATTTTAATGTCAGGAAAGGAAGGGTCTTTTTTTCTCGTCAGATCGAAGTGAAGCATGAAGATGAGTTCTTCCATTGGATCAGTAATCGAGCGTTAAAAGAGCTGATCGATGGAGGCCGAATACACGCGGAAATAAGGCCATTAGCGACGGGGGGATCAATAAAGCTTCTTTGGCATCCCAGTTATCGATATTACAAACGAGCGGCAAAACGGGTGATAGAGATTGTGGAAGAATATGCAAATCCGAACATCGGGGCAGCATTGGGCCTCCATGCAGAAATGTTGATTCTTGAAGGTTTCGCACGGAATGAGTTCGTTATGAAAGGGAGGGATAGCCGGACTTATGGTAATAATAAGTGGACTGAGACAGAACATGATCTCGATTTCATTTTTGTCCGGGACAGTGTCGCATACGGAGTAGAGGTGAAAAACAAGCTAGGCTACATGGACTACGATGAGCTGAAGATAAAGATCCGGTTATGTATAAAGCTGGGCATAAAGCCACTGTTCGTTGTTCGTATGATACCAGGGCATTGGATTTACGAAATATCAAGAGCTGGTGGATTTGCGTTAATATTGAAATACCAACTGTACCCATGGACTCATAGGGAGTTGGCTAAAATGGTAGCGAATGAGCTGGAACTGCCGGTTGATTCACCGCGTGCCTTAGAACAGGGAACTATGGATAGATTTCTCAGGTGGCATAAGGAAAACATGTGAATTATTAATTAAATTCACATTAAGCAATTATCAACACATTGAAAAATAAGGAATTAGCAGATACCTCTATAAATACGTAGTGCCTACTACTTTTTAAAAATATCTTACAGTATTATTTACAGATTACCGATAGTGGTCCTGGCGGAGTACGTGCTGGCGCAGGTGCTGGGGAAGAGGGGGCAAGGGGCGGGCATTGCCCAGTAGGGAATGCCTGATCCCTTATCCAAACTACCGCAAAGAACCGCGCCGGTCACCGGATAGGGATAGGACTCCAACATGCTTCTGACCGGCATTAAATTACGTGACCAGTTTCCGCTAACCGATCCGTGAAAGGCAGGTGCAATTATGACCCCTAAACCTGAAAGACTATCCGGCAGCGCCCTGGTGGGTGTCCTGCTGATTATCATCGGGGGCTTATTCCTGATGGAGACCCTGAATATCATGAACCTCGGGCCGCTCTTCGCTAACTGGTGGCCCTTGATCCCGATCGCCATCGGCATACTGAAATTGAAGGGGAATGATAAAACGGGTGGCGCGATTATCTTAATTGCGGGAGTTGCCTTCCTCTCAGCAACCCTGGGTATTATCAATTGGGGAAATATCCTCCGGCTCTGGCCGCTGATCCTGGTGGCGATCGGGCTTTCCATCATTATGAAAGCGAGGAGCGGGATCTGGTGGGGGGTGAAATCTTCAAGGGCAATTTCCGAAGATTTCATCAAATCCAGCGTTATTTTCGGGGGCTTAAACCGGACGGTCGCTTCCGAGAACTTCAAAGGGGGTGATGTCACGGCCATCTTCGGGGGCGTGGAACTGGACCTTCGCCAGGCAAAGCCGTCGCCGGAGGGGTGTCAGTTGAATATTACCGCCCTGTTCGGCGGGGTGGAGATTACCGTGCCGCAAGACTGGCAGCTAGCCGTTTCAGGAACCCCGATCCTCGGGGGCATTGAAAACAAGACCACCTGGACCGGAAGCGAAAAAGACCGAAAAAAGGTTCACTGCCAGTGTACGGCCGCGTTCGGCGGCATTGAGATAAGGAACTGACAGCCCGCTTTAAGGGCGGCCTGATAATCACCGCCCCGGCGGAGCAGGTAATGTCGCAGCTGCCGCGATGGGCATAATACTCAGAGAATGTGGGTTTTTTAGCGTGGACACAGGTGGAAATACCAAAGAAAGTAGTCCTTACGATGGTGGGGAGCCATTCCACAGTGCTGGCGGTATTTTTTCTTCAAACGACCAAAATATCCTTCCAGCCCATTGGTTGAGTTGGGTATACGGGGATCCTGGAGATAATGAAACATATACGGTACGGCAGCGAGCAACATGCTTCGCGCTCTCTTTAGATCGCTAAAGACTCGGCCTTTTTCTGGTTCTTTAGAAATCCGATGGCCGTAGTGATGTTCCCATTGGTAGAGGTCTTCAAGAAATTGATCCCGTTCCTCCTGAGCATGGATGGACATGACTCTTAAAAAGAGTTTTCGTAAGTGTTTGGCATAAGTTCTTTTAGGGTATCGTCGACACCAACTGAGTCCCTGTCTCTGGATGTGTACCAGACAGCGTTGAATCGTGATCTCTGGCCAACACAGGCGCAAAGCCCTGGCGAGATGAGGGTTACCGTCTACGGTGGCACTTTTGGGCGAAGCTCCACGCTTCGCCATAGAACGGCAAAATCTGTTGAGATCGGTGGGTCCCTCAGAAACACCCGCTACACCATACACCACCGAGTTATCTTCAGCGTTCATGGCGGCAAACAGACCTTTGTGTTGTTCTATGAACGTCCCATCCAGGATGAGATAACGACAGGAAGAAAGATCGGCAGTAAAAGAAGGTGGCTGAGGCAGCCAATAGCTGATGATCCGTTTGATGGTGGCCATGCTGTGACCGCTTTGTTGGGCCAATTGGCGGAAAGTATATCCTTCTATGATCCATCTTTTAAACCAGACTTGTTGCCGTAAATGTTTGTTTATGACGTTCTTCCAGATAAAGGTATGACCACAGCCGACACATAGCCAACGCCGCCTTCCTTGGGGACTCGTTCCATGGTGGTGTACGGTGAACGATCCACAGTGTGGACAAGACTTTTTTTATCATGATAAAACCAACTTTGTTAAACCGTTTCAATAATCCTGTTTTTAACTGGCTTTAATTAAATATCTTAAGATATGTTTTTCCAACACTTTTTGA
>SDBV01006306.1_pt1 | contig 16485 bp, 18 predicted proteins | sample 2277081 | NCBI WGS metagenome assembly SDBV01 (sample SAMN10402039, study PRJNA504765) | marine sediment metagenome | isolation source: marine sediment core GS10_PC15, 223 cmbsf | place: Arctic Ocean: Southern Knipovich Ridge | collected 2010
TAATTGTTTATGTGGTCCTGGCATGGCTTGTTCCCTCGACCTCAACTCCTGTTATAATTTTGATATTTCTCATAACCGGAATTGCTATGGGAGCGGATTGGTGCGGTCTCGGCTACATGATGTTTCAGTGCTGTCCGACAGAAGACAAATCGACCTATGCGGCGCTCACATTTCTCGGCGTTAATGTTTTAACGGTGCCCCTTCCCATTATCTTCGGCAAATTGATGGATAACGGTATTTTGAACTGTAACAATCTATTTGCCATTCTCTTAACAACCACTGTCGTTGCATTAATTTACATAGTAACCGTCTTTGAAAATCCTAAAGCTTTTATCGATATGAAAGCTGCGCAGAAAGAAATGCGGGGGACTGCCGGGGGATAACAGAGGATTACGAGTGATAAAAGGATTTAAAAAAATAAAAAAGCAGGATCTGTGGGATAAATTATTCAGATACTCGCAGATAGTTAAGCAGCGAACATTATCGAGGGCAAAGTTGGTGAAAGAAGGTAAGATGGCTCATGAAATCGCTGATACCCCAACATAAAACTCATAATCGCTCATGTAGGAAGAGCATACTGTACCGAAGATATGGGTAAAGCTTTCGATGTATTGGCGGAAACGAAAAACAAGGTGTTTGATTTCTGCGCAAACACAAATACGGAGGTATTTAAACAGCTTATTGATGCGGTTGGGCCTAAACGTATTTTGTTCGGGAGCGATTTACCGATACTGAGAATGCGAATGCGTAGAATCTGTAAAAACGGAATATATGTAAATATAGTCCCCAAAGGACTTTATGGTGATGTTTCCGGCGATAAAAATATGGGCGAAATCGAAGGCGAAGAGGCTGAGAAACTTACCTTTTTCATGTACGAAGAAATCAAAGCTTTTCGCCGGGCGGCGGAAAGAACAGCCCTGACTCGCAGCGATATTGAAGATATTTTCTATAACAATGCCATGCGGATAATCGAGTCTGCAAGAAATTCGATTTGATTATCACCGATGAATTTTTATTAATTAATGTGAGCATGAATAATTAAATAGAGTTCTGTAAAATGTTTTTTTGACAGGATTACAGGATAAAAACAAAAGCTTATTTTTTTCTTTATGAATCTTTGGCAAATTGTTTTTAATAAGTTCAATCATTTAAAAATGTTATGATAATCAAAAAGAAATATTCTTTTATCACATAAATCATGTTTATCCTGTCTAAAATATTTATTATTCAAAACGCTTATTAAGTTTAAAACAGCAAAAATTATTAGCCCCCTTTCCGGACTTTTGCCCGACTTGCGCTTTGCGGCTCTACGCTTCGCTACGTTCCCCCAATGGGGGGCATGGCTCAACGCTAAAACACATCACACCCTGTTGCAGCGCATTTTCGGCGTGTCGCTTTTCATCATCGCTCTGAAGATGTTATTCTGACCGCAGGAATTTCCGGGGGCAGTGAGGCGCCGAGATGGAGATTTATACACTTTCATCCAACATAACAACCGGAGCAACTTTCCAGGATAGGATATTTTGCACAGAATACCGTTCTAAATGTTTTTCTATACATTGTAATCATTATTAATACAATAGAACTATCTTTTTAGTGATCGAGCCTTTCTCAGAGTTCAGATGTAAAAGATAAATACCGCTGCTCATCAATACTCCGGTATCGTCTCTTCCATTCCACACAACAGTATGATTACCGGTATTCATGTGGGTGTTAACCAGGGTTGCAACTCGCTGTCCGAGCATATTGAATATTTGCAATCTGATCCGGCTGTCTTCCTCGATGGTATAGGATAAACGGATACTCGAATTAAACGGATTGGGGTATGTATCGAGAGACAATTCAAATTCTACCGGGTTTTCCTCGACATCGACCGGTATATCAGGAGTTGCGCTTACCTCATCTGAATTTAAGCTTTCATCATACACATTCACTGCCGAGACAATATAGTACCATGTTTCACCGCCGGTAACATCGGTATCAGTATAGGTGGGCTCTGTCAAACCTGATGCGATAACAGTGTAGTCACCTTCAGGGGTATCGCTGCGTTTCACGATATAACTGTCCGCAAAAACACAGGCATCCCATGATAAATCGACATAACCTTCACCTGCGAAAGTCGCGAAATTTTTTGGAGCTAACGGCGCTCTCACCAACTCGATTCCCTCGCCGGTACCGAGATTGCGGCTGTAGAGTTTATCTTCTGCATTGTTCCAGTGTTCATGTGCTCCAAGACTATTAAGAGGGGTGCCGTCGCCCTCGGGATCATAGAATGTTTCTGAGGGAGGATTGTGCGCCTGAGCTCCTTCGTGCAGGTAATTATCGAGAGAACCTTTGTTATATTCCATTGTCGGTTCTGCAAGGAGGAAATCCAGACAGACGGATTCAATTGCAACGAAATCCTGTGAGGCGAAAATGCTGCTTGTCCAATCGTTGTTGAACGGCGCAGATTGCCATCTTTTTATGTCGCTGCCCTGATTCACCGAGCTGTATAAACCGTCGACCAGACAGAGCATTACCTTCCCGCCGAGGTGCTCGTGGCCCATAAGATCGACAAGCGCGTTATACGATCCCATCTCCCGAACACTGGTTTTGTTCCAGAATGATGTTTTGAAGGGATTCATATAGTAGTGAATACCGTACATACCATCAGAACCGGTGTCGGTCCCATTGGGTGTCCATCCCAGTTTCAATGCAGTGTTAGAGGGATGGTAAACCGAACCGAAGAAATTCTTGGCGCAGAAAGTAACTCCAGCGAGACTGTGTCCCTTAAGTACTGCGAAATTAATAAGGTATGTTGCCTCGGTTACACATTTCGGCAAGTACGTCTGGTCGTAATCCTGCATGGTTGAATCGGCAAAAACGATAGGAATGCTATCATCGTGTACTGCAAGCAAGAATCCTTCCGCAGGCTGCTCGGGATTTATCACGAAGTTAACATCCTGGTAGTCCTGGCCCTCGTTGCCCCGGATTTGATCCATTACCGGCTGTCCTACACAACGGGAAGCGTCATAAATGGTTATATCGGCTCCGGCCACGCCGACAACCTCGATAAGCTGTGTAATAAGGGCATTGGTGGTTTGCGGGCCGGTATTGAAAGATTTCTTCCCGGATGACCACACACTGCTCGATGAGGAGTTCATGTTGACTTTAATGGCGATCTTCTCTCCGGACTGGTATCCCCGGTCAGAATTGTATCGTTCCTTGTTGAAATTACGGAAGAGAGCGTCCCATGCCACGGTATCAGTCGTTTCCCCTGTCAGCCAGCGCACTGTCTTTGACATCATGTCGTCGATTACTTCCTTATCGAGATTACTTTCACTCCACCAATTACCCGAAGATGTATAATTAACGGCATCGGGATTGTGGACCCATGTAACACGACCCGGTTTAACTCCTCTGCCAAAACCGATTGGCTCGTTTGACGCTTCGGGGACAAAAGGGGCATCGGCGGCGGATAACAGTCTTATCGGCGACTGGACAAAAAGAAAACCTGCATAAAGCGCCATCGCTGCGATAAAGAAGACAAGCGCTGCTGCGAACCGTGCGCTCTTCAACCGTTTCCTGCCAGCTTTAAAGGCGATAATTGAGGGGAAAAGACCTGCCAAAGACCCGATAATCCAGGCAACAAAACCCGATGATATCGGTGTTACTATCTGCTGGCAGGGATATAACGCTCGGCTTGGTTTCGGCACAACACGCACAATGAACCACCCAAGGGCAATAAGACCCGTAAACGGGTAAAGCCAGGGATACTTTCTGGCGAACTCCATAAACTTTTTAAACGCTCGATTACATCCGTTATACATACTTCCTCCTTTTTATTAATAAATAAAGTAATACGTATAATTAATAATATGAAACCTTTGAATTAATCATATATGATCTTAAAGCTCTCTCAATACAGCCCCCCATAGCGATATCGTTTACAGAATTATTCGCAAGGGAATCTTCGCTCGTGAAAGTAGCCCAGGTCTCCCCGTCGAAGCGGGAAAGCCCGTCAGCAGTCCCGAACCAGTAAACACCGTAATTGTCAATGCAGACGGCACGAACCGTGTTGTTCGTGAGGCCGCTGTTCCCGGCTGTATATGTAGTCCATTTCTGCGCCATGGAAAAATTTGCGCACATCACTAAAAGTAAAGTTGAAATAAAAAAACGTTCTTTTTTCATAGTGCTCCATTATTATTACAACAAAAGCTAATATATATATCTTACCATGACACTGTCGGTGCTATGTCCCATGCTTCGAGCGATTCGACTATCATGCTTCCGCCCTCGCTGAACAGCATTATGCCGAGACTGTCTTCAAGTTTCGGATAGATCCTTTGAGTTATACACTGGCGTCCGTTCGCAAACACTTCGAGGATGGAGCGGTCGAGAAATATGCGAAGCCGCAGTTTCTCACTCTCCTTCAACTCAAAAGGAGCCGCCTGCTGCGTTACAAGCCGGTCCGGAATATCGGGAGTAAAATTTGGCAAATTCATGCTTAATGTGTAGTACTTTAAATCATCGATGCTGGATTTTGCCATGTCGATCTGCAATTGTTTTTTCCCGGATTCGTAGCAAATGACTGTTTCTTCACGCCCATCGGGGGAACAACGGACCTTGAGACCGAATCGCTTCGCTTCACCGGGATTGATTATCAAATCCAGTTCAAGACAGTCTCCTGCTACATCATCGAGCCTGAAAGACATACCATCCGCAACTTTGATACTCGTATGTTTTCTGCCATTCGTACGAAGCTGTTTGAGTTCATCCACCGGTTTGATCAGCAGTGTGCCATCCCTGGCAAGTGAGAGCACTCGCGGCAGTGTCATAGTTCCGCTCCATCCAGATGGTGAGCTTTTAGAGAAGGGTTCGGAACGGCGGTCGAGTACCCATGCCCACATAATCCGTCGTCCTTTACTGTCAAGAAGGCTTTCCGGGGCAAAACAGGTTCCTCCCGGCCAGTTCATCCTTCCATGAGACTCGGGATGAAACTGCTCATTTTTCCATTCTCCCAAATAGTATCTGCACCCACGGGAATGACTAATGCACAGAAGCATGTATTTATCACCGAGCCTGAAAAAGTCCGGGCAGGAGATATCCTCGAAATCATCAACACCCGGCATATCTTTTGCCATAAACTTCCCGACATAATTCCATTTATCAAGCTCTTTTGCCTTGAATACCGTAGGATTCTTGCCGCCGAAAATTGCATAATATGTGTCACCTTCGAGCCAGCCATGCGGATCCCATGAACTATAAAGCTTTTCCTGTGGGCTTCCCTTCTCCGGGATCGGAACTATCGGATTCGAGGTAAGTTTTGTCCATTTTTCCAGTAAGGGTCCGCTGCTGGTGGCAATACAGTTTCCGGCGCTGACACCATGATAGAGCATCGTGGCTTCACCGTTCTTGTTGACAAAACAGTTTCCGCTGAACATTCCACGGTCGACATCACTGTCACCCGGATAAAGTCCTGTGGGATGCCAGCGCCAGTGAAGCAGGTCTCTGCTGGATGCATGGCCAAAACAATGCCCCCGGTTGTCCTGATATATGTACTGCAGATGATATCGCCCTTTCCAGTATATTGCGCCGTTGGGATCAAACGGCATACAACTTCCTTCCGGGGCAACAAAGTGATATGTAGGACGATGCGGGTCGCTCAGCAGTATCTCGCGCAATTCTCGTTGAGCATCTATTATATCATTTAATGATATAGCGGTTACGCTATTATGCTTCATCTTTGCATCTTCCTGTAATTCTACGAACTTTGGCAGGCCCATGAATATAATCAAAATCAGTGTGATAATTCTCATTATTCCCTCCTCTGATATATGTCTGCTCCAAAATAAATCTGAATACTTTCAAACATACATATACCATTATTCCCCATATTAAAACCATAAAGGTTAACAACTTCGAATACTTTTACAAAAAAGTTAATATTATTACTTTCGAACGCTTCAAACAAGTTATTTTTCCTTTAAATAGTCGGGTATTTATGGATATATTGCAATGATCGAATAGCCACTGAGAGACAGCTATCCCCTGTTTTAAACCAAAAGACTCTATGTTAACCGGTACAGTATCCCAATCGTTCAATTCGAGACAATATCTCGGCTAACACATATATTTGTTGGATAATATGGGATGAGCTTCTTTATACAGTTCTGAACTGTGCACGGGAATTTGAAAACGATTCTGAATCTGTAAGTACCGCTATTAACCTTATTTTATATACAGGGCTTTTCTGATATGCGAGCTGTTCTCACTTGCCACCTTTATGAAATACAATCCGCTGTTCAGCGAATTCCCGGCAAATTCCTCCCCGTGCCACACGAAGGATTTATACCCCGGCGACATAGAAAGAAATGTCTGGTCAAATACTATCTGTCCGAGAAGATTGAACACCGATATATGGACATCAGCAGTGCGAGGCAATGAATATGAAATAGTGGTCAAGGCGTTAAACGGATTCGGGTACGGGCTGTCAACATGAAATGCATTCGGTAGTTGCTCCTGATTGACATTAACAGCATTTTCCACCGTCAGCGTTGTTTCGAGAATATCCTCGCTGTCGGATGTAAACACTTTTATTGTCACTGCAACTTCACTTTCAGAGTCATTGCTGCCGGGAGTTCCCTGAAGCACTCCCTCATCCGAAATGTTGAGCCATAAGGGGCTTGTCAGAAGCTCATACGATACTGTTTCCTCGCCGTCGTAATCTATCTCGACAGTCATTGAATATTCCTCCCCGGTGATTGCAAAAGGGAGTGTTTCGGTGAGTATCATAACCGGAATGGGTTCATCGGACGGGTATGAAACAGTAAGAGTATATGAACCGTAACCGTCCCTAACGTTGACATTTACAAAATATGTTCCGGGTGTCACATCATAGGAGACCATAACCGAGTCACCCAGGTCATAATTACTATCGGTGATAAGCGTTCTTGACTGGCTGAGTGACATATACATTACAGGGCCTTCTCCGAATTCACCTTCCGAAACGGCGACAATGTCAAGTGTACCTTCTTTTATGACGTCGAATCTCCAGTAATCGTTATAATCCTTATATTTTTTATAAAAACCGAGATGACCGGTGCCGATCCAGTTATTTGGAAGTGTCGACGCATCGTCTGCTATTTCATTAACTATGTCATCGTTCGCAAGCCTGGCGGGCGTTATATCGCAGGATATAGTGTAGGACCCGAAACCGCTCACACGATTGACCCGAACATACACGAAACCCGCCTCACGAGCAAGAGTCGCGTTGAGTGTATCGAGTTTCTCGCTGTTGTAATCGCTGTGTATGTTACTGCCCGATGCGTTATAATATTCATTATATACATAGAGAGAGATGGCCAGAGGATCGTCGGAATCGCCTTCTAAATGCACTGTCAGGTCAAGAACACTGTCTTCATCGTAGGAAATTTTCCAGTAGTCATAGTTGTCATAGACATTATAGCTGCCGTTAAGGCCCGATTTGGTGTCGGTTATGAAACCGAGATGTCCTGTGTCGGGTTCTTCGGCAGTAAAAACAGTGGCTTCATCGGCAATATCGTTTGGCTCGGTATCAGCCGCAAGATCAGCAGGAGTGAGCCCGCAGGCGATGAGATAGGAGCCATAGCCTTCTTCCAATTTCACATCTACATAATAGGTCCCAGCCGCAACTTCAATAGAGGATTCCGCGGTGAGTGAGTCATCGCTGTTGTAGTTCGAATGCATCAGCCTGCCCTCTTCGCTGTAAATGTAGAGGTGCATGAAAGGGCCTTCGTTAAAATCAACATTTGAGGTTGTCGCAACGGTGAGAACACCGTCCTCAACGGTCGTGACTTTCCAATAATCATCGGTATCATAGACCCTGTAATAGCCATTAACTGAGTCTCTGGCATCGGTTGCGAAGCCGATATGTCCTGTATCTTCACCACCAACTTCAAGGACCGATGCGGTGTTACGTTCATCGTTCGGCTCCGGGTCGTTTTGGAGAGAGGCCCCCTGTATTGAGGTTGTCAGCATGTATGAGCCGAAACCGCCATCATAATCAGTCTTGATATAATAGGTGCCCGCTGCAAGCTGATGTTCGACATTTGAATATGTATCGGATTTAGAATAGCTGAGCATTAACTGCTCGTCTTCATCATAAAGATAGAGATTAAATTCCAGCGTTTCTCTCAGTACAGAGTCTACAATGAAATACCCATCTTCCTCAGTTGTGATTGTCCATATGTCTGTGTAGTCGATACTGTTGTAGACCGGCATTCCACCCCATGCGTCATAGGCATAACCCTGATGACCGAATACATCGCCGTATACGAGCGAAGCCGCTTGTACAAACTCATCATTCGGTTCAATGTCAGCTGAAAATGTCGGCGCCGCGTATTTGTTTGTTATTTCGTAGTTATAGGATTCAACTTCGGTCTGGTTGAGTACGGAAATCTTATACATCCCCGCCTGAAGCGCGTAGTGAGAAACATTTGGCTCATTTAGATACGATATGATGTTTTCACCGCCGGGTGTTCCAGGATCTGCGGCATAAACCCGGATGAATAGCGAGCCTGAACTTCCGGAATATGAGATTGCATACTGCCCATCAGACGAGGCGGAAAGGAGAAAATAGTTCACCGGATAGTCTTCAAGGAAATAACCGTTGACCGTTTCATTGGTCGGGAATGCCTTCGGGTTGACCACATCGAACAAGTCGCCGGCTATTGCAGTAGTGATACTCAGTAGGAATATAACGGACAGTGCAATGCTCATAGTTATTATCTGTTTACTCATGTTAGTCCTCTATGTTTCATGTTCAATTATTCAGTATCATCACTAATAAATTTATGAATGGTCAAATTTCTCCACATCGCTTTTCTATAAACGAACACTACTTCTTTCGCCTTCTTTTGGCAAGTATTTTCTCCGATATTCCCCATATTAAAATCATGAGGGTTAACAACTCCGAAAAATTCTACCAACAAGTTCAATTTATGTTATTTGTTCAATTGAAACAATGTTTTTTTCTGTGAAAGAGTCGAATATATAGGGATAAATGTAATAGATCGCACTGAAGATCACCACCGAGAGAAAGTATCCCCTGTTTTTTAAAGTAAAAAGACTCTATGTTAACCGGCACAGCGTCGCAATCGCTCTATCCGAGACAATATCTCGGCAAAGAGCCTCTTGTCTATCATAAACTCAGCCATCTGAAACGAGACGTATCTGCTGAGCCTGAGAATGTAGAAAAGCCGTACTTACATGCGTGTTTCTAATGTAAAAAGTCTGGCGAATGGTAAAGTATGCACCGAAGTGAGATAATGAAAAAAATGCGTGCTGAGATGGGGATTTGAAACATTATTGCCTCTTTTACGATGGGTTTTAAATAGTATTGCTTGAGTTTCAATGAAATGGCTGAAATGAATACTCTACGCACCCATTTTCCGCGTTTTTTATTGTTACATATAATTCCATAAATAAACCCCTTTTCAACTTTATCTTGACTATAATGAATATTTGGATAAATTAGAGGAACGTATATCGAAATCATCATAGAGTGAAAACCAATTAGGCGCAATGTTACTTTAGATTATGTATTGGAAGGAGAAGAACATGGGAACATCAAATCGAAGGAATTTCTTAATAAGTGGCGCGGCTGCTAGTATAGGTTTTACTGCTAATGAACTATTTACACGAAAAACCTATTCTGAGGAAACATCAGGATTTAATCGAATTTTCTACCGAGATTTTGGTTTCACCGGTTGCAAAGTAAGCGAGATTGGTTTTGGGGCAATGAATATGAGGGATCCTGAATTGGTTCATGCGGCTATAGATAAAGGTATTAACTACATTGATACAGCACACAGTTATATGAAAGGAGTAAACGAGGAGATAATTGGCCGGGTAATGAAAACAAAGAGGGACAAAGTATTTCTTACAACAAAAATCAGTCCGCAAAATCCTGCTAATATGAGTGAAATGATAGAAACATCGTTAAAGAGACTCCAAACCGATCATGTTGACCTTCTCCTCCTCCATGGCTATAGAATAAGTAAGAGGGAACAGGTTCTTGATGATGCCATATTGAAAATTTTCGATGATGCACGGGATAAGGGGTATACACGTTTTGTAGGTTTCTCAACTCATAAATTTGATGACGAAATTTCAGATGCCGCAGTACAAAGCAAGTTTTGGGAAGCTGTTCTCGTTCCATATAATTATATTTCACCACCAAGTGTATCAGCATCCATAAAAAAAGTACGCGAAGCCGGACTCGCAGTTATTGGAATGAAAAACCTGCTTAATATTAACACCAGACCCCGTAAATCCCTTGAGGATATCCGCGAGAACAAGAACGGCACTGTGACCTACGCCCAGGCACATCTGAAATGGGTGCTTTCCAACACCCATATTGATACAATCATACCAGGTGTGACCTCCTTTGAGCAGCTTGCTGAAAACATAGCTATTATGGGAAAAAAGATGAGTTATGAGGACCACAACACCCTTAACCGTTTTGCTGAACTCAATAAGGGAGGTCATTGCTTTGACCTTGAGGGATGTACCGGGTGCAAGGGACAATGCCCAAAAGGAGTAAATGTGTCCGATCTGAACCGCTGTCTTGGATATGCTTATGGTTATGAGGACAGGAGATTGGCCGAAGAAAATTACATTAATCTTACCCGTTCAAATCGAATTGATATATGTAACGACTGTGATGAGTGTCTGGTAAAATGTGTTCACGGCCTTAATTTAACTGAGAATATTCAAAGAGCCAGAGAACTGTTTGCATAAATGCTTTGAACTTTGCAAGGCTTCGAATTCATAACTTATACGGGAGAATACGCCAACAAAGAAAATACAACAGTTTTCACTGAGAAGATGAAGATGTTTTTTTGTGAAAAAATTCCATAGTACGTTATGGAAAGCAATTATCAATTATTAATTATATTTTACCAAAATATAATCCCTCATGAATTTTTACAAGGGTAATCGTACTATGCTTGTTTAGTGTAATAATAATGAAGCATGATGTAGATAACGTAGGAAAGTATTAGTAAAATTAGTACGATGAAATTGGTTTATTACCGAATTCCTGCAAAAAAATTGGTATTATTAGCAATTGAAGCATTTATAATAATTACCCATTCAAACAAAAGACAAAAACCTGAATATACGGTATTTGAAAAGGTTGCAAATACAGTGCATTGGATGATTATGCCGCATAATTTCTCACGTTCCGAATTTACCGTAGCTTCTCCAGAGGGATTACCTTCTGAGTTTGTAAACTACATGTTTTCTGAAATGGGAGTTGCAGAATGGACACCCTTTGAGGATTTCGGTGAATTCAGCAATGAAGAACGAAAGTGTGACTTCTCTTTATTTTTCGTGTAGATTACATTCAAAGGATAACTAATGCGTTTAATATCAATTCCCCTTAAACGAAGGTGTCACTATGAAAAAGAAATACAATCTGACTTTAATTCTGTTATTCCTTTTATTTACTTCATATTCATTTGCCCAGCAACGCGAAACTCCTCCGATAAAGTTCGAAAAGATATCCGACAAACTCTATGAAATTACCGGTGGGCAGGGCGCAAGATGCGGTTTTTATATTGGATTAGAAGGAATACTATTGATAGATGCTAAAATGGATAAAAAGTCAGTAATCCGGATACTGGAAAATATAAAAAAACTCACAAATGCACCTATTAAATATCTAGTGAATACTCACAGTGACAATGATCATACCCGAGGAAATCAATATATTCCTGAAACCGTTAAGATTATCTCTCATGAAAACTGTCGGAAAGAAATGCTTCTTCCCGGAAGAGACGGCTCTAAATCGCAATGAACTAAACCTGAATTGGCACCTTTTGTTCCTTCAATTACATTCAGTGATAAAATGTATATTTATACTGGCTCAACAAAAGTGGGGTTATGGCACTTTGGCATCGGTCATACCACCGGTGATATAGTTGTTTACTTTCCGGAAGAAAAGGCAGCTTTTGTCGGGGATCAGATATTTATTGGAAGAATTCCTCTAATTCATTCATATAAAGGGGGGAATTCTTTCGGAAATGTCAGAAATCTTGAAAAAATGCTCGAAACGCTGGATGCCGAAAAATTTTGCAGCGGACACAGTAACATTGCAAGTCGTGATGAAATCAGAAATCACATCGGTCTTATGAAAAAGCGGCAGGAAAAGGTAAAAACCTTGATAAAAAAGAATAAGAGCCTTGAAAAAATTAAAAGTGAGTTTGAAGAAGATGAAAAAAGGTTAGTTGAGACGATTTATAATGAAATCACCAGTTCCCGCATGTAAGTTTATGGAGTGAATATTTATGAAGTGCAAAGGGCGGTTTCCTATTCTCCAAATCAAGAGATACTAGTCTTGTAATTGTGTGTTCATGAGTACATTCTCCCGGTAGTTATGCCATATTTTGTGTATTGAGTGTTATCTGTATTTTGCGGTTTGTATCATATCCAACATTCCCCATTTCAAATTCATGAGCTGCCAAAATTATCCATAATCTTATTGATAAACGAATATTAACTTTTTTCAAGTATTTTCTGCATGCCCGTCGATCAGACGCAGTATATGGTTCTCCGGAAGGAGCTTAGCCATCTCCACAAACAAAAACAGTTCCTCCTGCGGCTTGCTTTCAAGGGACTCTATAATCCCACCATAACTTATAGTATTATCAATATGATAAGGTATTATTTAACATAATGCGAGTAGAAAATGGTGTACATGAGTTAAAGGTTTGTCACCACGCTTCCAGGTCTTTGACGGAAACAATTTCAGCAATATTATTCTATGCAATTTCTCCGTTTTTAATTGGCTGGCAACTGAGTATCTCGCTGGAGGTTTTGGACTATAGCTGTTGGCTTGGGAAAATGACTTGCTTAAAGAATCTGGAAGCTATATATATTATTATTATAAAACAACTATTTACCAATATGAAATATAATAACAGTTATTTATAAGGGGAAAATCATGAATCGCAACGACACAGGTAACGCCGATTTTATTCGGAAAATACCCTGGATTATTCTTGCAATGCTTGTTGTTCTGCGGACTGCAGTCGGGTGGCATTTCCTCTATGAGGGTGTCGCGAAATTGTTTGTTCCCGATTGGACAGCCTCGGGGTATCTCCAGATATCGAAATGGATATTTTCTGGTGTATTCAAATGGATGGCTTCTTCCCAGCCGCTAATGTTAATCATCGATGTTCTGAATATTGCCGGCCTCATTCTGATCGGGTTGGGGCTCATGTTAGGATGTTTCAGCCGTATCGCGGCACTCTCCGGTGCGGCGCTCCTGTTCCTTTACTATACCGCGAATCCGCCGTTTGTAGGGATGGATTTCGGAGTGGTGACCGAGGGGAACTACCTCATAGTCGATAAAAACTTTATCGAGTTGATTGTGCTGCTGATTATGGCAGTTATCCCGACAGGTCGTTACCTCGGGATCGACCGGCTCATCGTGCTGCTAAAGGCCGGCAAAACTGGCGATGAGGTAACCATTCCGGCTACAGCATCGATAACTGAATCCTCAAGCAAAAGAGTCTCGCCCGCCCTCGACCGCCGTGAAATCCTGCGAAACCTGGTTTCGGTACCGGTTTTAGGCGTATTTATTTTGGCGGTCTTTCATAAATACCGGTGGGAAAGTTACGAGGAGAAGCTTCTTGAAAAGAACGCGGACGCAGTTTCACGGTCGACTATCCGGACATTTAACTTTTCGAGTCTCAACGATCTTCACGGTCAGGTACCCCATACGAAAATCAAGGGTGTCGATTTCAGCCGGGTTATCCTCGGAGGGAACCTGATAGGCGGCTGGGCGCACGCCCGTGACCTGATTTACGCCTCGAAACTGGTCAAAGCCTATCACCACCGTGAGAAGATATTCGAGACATTCCTCCTCGCGGAGAAATGCGGCATAAACGCGTTCCTTACCAATCCAATGCTTGCGGCGGTGATCAACGAGTATTGGCGGAGAGACATCGGGAAGATAAAATTCATTTCAGACAGCGGATGGAAAAATCTACAGGAAGGGATCAAGTTTTCTGTCGATATGGGTGCCGCAGCATGTTATACCCATGGCGGATTATCGGATCAACTGGTCAAGGAAGGAAAAGTCGAGGAGATCGGAAAGGCTCTCGACCTCATAAGGCAAAACGGACTGCCCGCTGGAATTGGCGGCCATAATCTGGATACTGTGAAAGCCTGTGTGGATTACGGGCTTAAACCGGATTTCTGGATGAAAACTTTCCATCATACTAATTACTGGTCAGCCAAACCGGGAGAAGAGCACGACAATATCTGGTGTAAGAATCCGGATGAGACCATGGCCTATATGAGAAACCTAAAGCAACCATGGATTGCCTTTAAAACCCTCGCCGCTGGAGCGATCCATCCGGAAGTCGGTTTCCATTATGCATTCAAAGGCGGCGCTGATTTCATCTGTGTCGGCATGTATGATTTCCAGATTGTGGACGATGTGAATATAGCACTTGATGTGCTCAAACAGGACCTGCCCCGTGAGCGTCCCTGGATGGCTTAGAGTTGGCTGAATAGTTTTAACACAAACTTTCGATAATAAGAGACACCGAGAGATACCGATAAACAAAGTTAATGTTTCTATTACCTAAATTGAGCGATTCTTTTCAAAAACTATAAATTTCGTCAACACTTATTTTCCATTGTCCTAAAAAGCTTGATTTCTTCTTTGGGATTCGGATTATATGGTGATGTTGGCCTTTTTCGTATGCAAACAATCATCAAAAAATCTTTTAAGGCCGTTTTGGGGCGTATATTTTCCTTGATAGGATAAGTTGTGATATTTTTTCTGTATTACGCCCAGGCGAACCGGTGTGGCGCTCCGCTCCTTTTCCATAAAACATCGAATTTCAAGTTTTTCCACGTTGCCGATGTGACCTTGAGAATAATACTATGTGATGTTTTCGCAATCTTTGCAGCACAGTCAATGAGTTTCCGGCGAACCGTCGTCGCATATGCCGCCAAAGGAATGATTTCTGAAAAAAGTGTAAATGCTCAAAAACTCTCGGCATTTCTCCTAACTTTTCGACATCCTCGATATCTGCATCGAGTGCACTTTCGATGGAAATTGGATCTGGAAACCATACAGTTCCTTCATCAGATATTTTGTACTTCATCCCGAAACATGTCGGTAGAATCCAGGCCAAATTCGGCCGCACCGAAAGCTGGGTGTCGCTATGAGTCCGAGCTCAGCCCAGGAGCTCCCATAGAGCTTCGTAAAGCATGATTTCAGGAGAAACGATTTGTTCGGACAGGCCATAATGAGGATAGTTTTCAATTTCAGACCCTCGAACACCGCAGGTTTGATGAATTGTCTCCACATCTCAGGTGAAAGCTGCATTCCACTCTGCATACCGGCATCATCGTAGAATGCAAGAATATCTATTCCCCGGCTTGCGGACTTGAGTGCAAGTTTTTTAGTGAAATAAGCAACTTTTTCGATTATCGCCCGGGCAATATCCGGATTGTTTTCCTGTGTGCACCATTCTGGTAAATGCTTCTAGCATCCGGTAGAATCCAATAAAATATGAGCTCAAATCTTCATCGGTAAATTGAACGGTATAATGACCCGGTCGATCATTAGAATAGCAGGTGAATTCAATAGGAATCGAAAGATCCTTTATCACCTGAAATACCGCATTCAAGCCGCTTTTGAAACGAATGTGAATTATATCGAATCCTTTTGACCCCAGATTTTGCACCGTCTCTACATCGGTACCGAATACATAGCAGATTCCATCGAGCAGATGAGGACCATAACGAAGCCAGCTTACTTTGCTTGCACCGTGAATGGTTCGCACCCCTTTTATATTGCCAAGCTCCTTTTTTGCTTTTTCTATATTGGAAGTAAACCTGCTGCTGGAACCCGACATAATCAGATAATCATTTCCCGTGATATTAATAATTTTATTCAGATCTTCTATATTATGTGACAGACATTTATCGATGTAAATCGGGATTTCTTTTTCAAGAAACAGTTGTGCCATTTTCCAGTGGTTCTGTATATCGTCCCTGGCAAGGATTACCGCATCAACTTTTCCGATTAAATCCTCAGGTTTATTTACAATATTCGGGATTTTTGAAACCCGTGCCACACTTTCCGACATTTCTCTGTTCTGAGTCCAGATATGTGTTACCCGGGCATCCGGAATCATGACTTCATTTCTGTGTGATGACGGCAAGTATATTTTTATTGCTTCATAAGGACATTCATCGAGAGCATCTTCGCTGTAACCGTTGAAAATTGCCGAGAAAGAATATGGATGACCGTTACCCTCGGTCATCCCCATAATACCAAAATTCAACATTGTTTTCCCCTTTGTTTCATGACATGAAACCTTTGATTTATTTCCTGCTATGCCCCCTAAATCCCCCGAAGCGACTGTGTTAAAAGTCAAGCGGGAATTGGGTGCCAGGGTTCATTTTCACGAACGATAGCGTTAAGCATCGTTAATA
>SDBV01006307.1_pt1 | contig 16482 bp, 9 predicted proteins | sample 2277081 | NCBI WGS metagenome assembly SDBV01 (sample SAMN10402039, study PRJNA504765) | marine sediment metagenome | isolation source: marine sediment core GS10_PC15, 223 cmbsf | place: Arctic Ocean: Southern Knipovich Ridge | collected 2010
ACCTTAAACAATCTTCCTCCTGTTTAAAACGTTGATTAAACTTTATTGAGTTTAATCCTCTAAATATATGCCTGTCAGCCATAATTTAAAAATAAGAAATTGCTATCTAAGCGCCTATACCTATTAATCTAATTGAAATTACTACTTATCAAAACATACTAATGAATCGATCAATCCAATTCTCCCTGACCACTTTCCTAATTACTATCCTCTTTATTTCTTGTTCTGAAAAAAAAAGACTACACTCAATATGTTGACCCTTTCATCGGAACCGGAGGTCACGGTCATACTTTTCCCGGAGCAACAGTTCCCTTCGGCATGGTACAGATAAGTCCTGACACACGCTGGGAAGACTGGGATGGTTCGTCAGGCTACCACAGTTCGGACAAAACAATAATGGGCTTCAGTCAGACACACCTGAGCGGAACCGGAGCGCCCGAGTATTGCGACGTACTTTTAATGCCTACAGTTGGCAAGCTCCAGATTTTACCGGGCGATGAGAACGACTCTAAAACAGGATATCGCTCTTCATTCAGTCATGAAAATGAGACTGCATCCACCGGGTATTACAGCGTTCTTCTCGACGACTATAATATAACAGCAGAGTTAACTTCTACAAAAAGATCAGGATTACATCGATACACATTTCCGGAATCTGAGCATGCTAATATCATTATCGATCTGAAAAACCGTGATCATGTACTTGAATCGAATATTGAATTTATAAGCGATACTGAGATTCAGGGCTTACGAAAATCAAGGAGATGGGCCAAAGAACAGTTCGTTTATTTTTATGCAAAATTCTCAAAACCATTTGATTCCTACGGAATTGCGCTTAATGACACAATAATTAATGGCATATCAAAAGCCGATGGCAAAAATATTAGAGCATATGTGAATTACAAAACGAAAAAAGATGAGCAGATTTCTGTAAAAATTGGAATTTCTGCAGTAAGCATTGAAGGTGCAAAAAAGAACCTGGAAGCAGAAAACCCAGCTTGGGATTTTGAAGATGTAGTAGCAGATGCCAGGGAGGAGTGGAACGAATTTTTATCGAAAATAGAGATTGAAGGAGGAACGGAGAGAGAGCGTCGTATTTTTTACAGTGGGCTATATCACACGGCTATCGCACCAAATGAATTTATGGATGTGGATCGGAAATACAGAGGTGTTGACCACAAAATCCATACAGCCGACGGATTCACAAATTATACTGTGTTCTCACTTTGGGATACTTTTCGCGCCGCCATGCCCCTCTACACGATTATAGATCAGGAGCGATATTCCGATTATATTAAAACATTTCTTGAGATGTATCGAATTGGCGGCCGCTTACCACAGTGGGAGCTTGCCGGAAATTACACCGGCGTCATGATTGGATACCATACCCATTCTGCAATTCTCGATGGATACGTTAAAGGGATTCGTGATTTCGATCATGAATTGGCATTTGAAGCCATGAAGAAAAGAGTTGAAAATATAGGCTACCATAAAGACCTCGGATATATCCCCGCCGATAAAGTAGGTGGTTCCGTTTCTATGGTCATGGAGTATTCGTATAACGACTGGAGCGTTGCGAGAATGGCTAAGCTGTTAAATAAAGATATCGAATATCAGGACTTCCAACAAAGGGCACGGTTTTATCAAAACCTATTCGACCCATCAACAGGATTTATGCGCCCGAAGAATATGGACGGCACATGGGTATCCCCATTCGACCCGGCAGAGGGAAGTGATCACTTTGTGGAAGGAAACCCCTTTCAATACAGCTTGTTTGCGCCACATGATGTGAATGGCTTGATCGATCTTATTGGGGGGGACAAAAATTTTGTATCATGGCTTGATACACTCTTTACACATACATCGCACCACGATGCTACTGTCAAAGATGCAGCAGGGTTAATAGGGCAGTATGCGCACGGAAATGAGCCAAGTCACCATATGGCCTATCTTTATAACTATGCCGGGCAACCATGGAAAACACAATCATTAGTACGACAAATTTTGGAGACACTGTACGATGATAAGCCGGATGGATTGAGTGGTAATGAAGATTGTGGCCAGATGTCGGCATGGTATATCTTAAGCGCTATGGGTTTCTACCCTGTATGCCCCGGCGAACCAACTTATATTATTGGCAGCCCATTATTTGAAAAAGTTGCCATCAATTTAGAAAACGGAAAGAAATTCACAATTAGAGCCAATGGTGTTTCTAACGAAAATAAGTATATTCAATCTGCCACTCTAAATGGAAAAGAGTATACCAGAACGTGGTTTACCCATGATGTAATAATGAGTGGTTCCGAATTGGTTTTTGAGATGGGCAGTTCGCCTAACAAGAATTGGGGAGCGTCAAAAGATGCACGCCCCTCATCAGGTGAATTTGAAGATGCCACCATGCTGCCATACTCGATAACTGATGATGAATATTTCCTGAAAACCGGAGAAGTAACGTTAAAGTGTGACGATAAAGATGCAAAGATATTTTATACAACAGATGGGAGCAGACCAACTGAAAAGTCGTCGCTCTATAAAGTTCCAATAAAACTAAAGAAAACAACTTTGGTAAGATTTGCCTCTTTTAGCGAAGGATTACTTCCAAGCCTGCCCATTTCAGTAAAAGTAACTAAACTTGATTTTGAGACCTTTAAGAATTACGAAGGTTCACGAAGTTTCAAAAAAGGATTGGAGTACAAGTATTATCATGCCCATGTCATGGAGGAACACGACCTCGACAAATTAACACCAATTGAGACAGGGAGTATTCCAAAATTCACTATTGAAAACAGAAAACGTGAGGACTATATTGGATATATCTATTCCGGTTATCTCGATATTCCAAGAGATGGCATATATACGATCTATGGAAGAACTAATGATGGGATGACGCTTTATATAGATGAAAAACCATTCTTTAGAGGAGGGTATAAGACAATTGCGCTGAGAAAAGGAAAATACAAAATCGACCAGAAATATTTCCAATTGGGAGCCAGGAAATTCAATATTGTTGGATGGATAGGCCCCAATATTGAAAAGCAGGAGATCCCGGCGTCAGCATTTTTTCATTAGAATTAAAGAAAAACTTAAATTCTGGCAAGGGTCAACAATGGCAATAACATTATCATTGTTCCAGAAAATTTAAGGCGTAAAATATTTATAACTTTGAGTTTACTCTGAAAACGAAGTTTTCGTGAATTTGTGAAAATTATGAATTATATATAATAGATAATCAGACCATTACAATTATATATTCGTGCATTCGTGGCTAAATTTACTTTTGGAGCACACTCATATCTTAATAATCTTAAGCGGAATGATTTTTACCGGCCCCATCAAGCCTGAAGGAGGGAGTGGTTCAAAACCAAATTCCCTTGGCATGCGAGTTGCCGATTTTGCTTTCCCAAATTTGTCAACCAGATTATCCGGCACAGGGACTATTTCTTTAAATGCTGAAACCCGGTTAATATTTGTGTTGGTGATAAAAACCGTCAGCTCATTATTGCCTTTTTTTACAAGTTTTGAGATCTCACATGTTTGACCTTTCATCCAGATCGTACCCACCTTTTTTCCATTGATTTCTACTTCGCCAATGTTTCCGATTTTGCCAAGATCAATTTCTAACTTCAAATCAGGGCTAAGGTAATCTTTAGAAAGTTGAAACCGGATGGTATATTTCCCTGTGCCGCTAAAATGCTTTGTATCTTCTTCATCCGTCCAAGAGCTAAGATATTTCAGTTCTTTTTCAACCCGTTCGAAATGGTTACTTTCCAAACTCAGCTTCCAATTCCCATTGATAATCATAGGAGCGGGGACATCAGAAATTTCTTTGCTTATAAAACGCTCCTTATTATCTTTCATGAGGTTCATGAAATAGGAGCCATTTTGCGAAACTTCAGCGGTGACAGCATCGGCAGATATGTCAAGGATCTTATCCAGATTTGTCTTGTTGACATGGGAGTGGGGTTTACCCTCTTCAAACACAATAATTGTAGATTCCCATGGCGCCAGATCCAATGGAATTTTCATGCCTTTTTCAGTATTTGCATATTGAAATAATTGGGTGATCCCGCCATTATAAGGATTCCACTTCCACACATTTTTATTGTGAACCCGGAAATTAACTTCCATTGCTGTACGTCGATCCTGAATGTTGGTAACAAAATAAAGGTCAGCCTCATCAATTTTTCTATGAAGAAAACTCAAGCCATTATTTTTTCGGAGTTCTTCATGCGCAAAGTCGATTTTGAAATCCGGAGCAATATGCAGGTTGATAATTTTCAAAAACGGATCGAGCATAGCGCTGTGTTGATCCCACCAGATCTCCCTGTGAATTACGTTTTTCAGGAAATGAGCATTCCCTTCGCCAACTGGATTTGGCGCTAAACTTTTTCCATTTAGGTTTTTGAATAACTTTGAGATTATTCTTAGGACTTCAAGGTCATCCTGATTGCCATTGATAAGTCCTGTAGAAAACTCAGGTAGCCGATCAAGTGCAAAAACTGTTCCTCCTCCATCCATAAATTCTTCTATCCTTTTCAAAGTTTTTAAGGGCAAGGCTTCGATGTTGGGAAGCAGCAGAATTTTATAGCTTAGGTTTCTGATATTAATGTTTCCATTATCAAATACCGCAATATTCTGAAGTGCGTCGTCATTGAGTAAATCGAAGTCATATCCGTTTGACATCAGAAGACTGCCAAGTTCTCCCCAATCAAAATCACGTGTCCAGCGTCGCGCATTGAGCGCATCTTTTGTCCATTGATTTGCAAGGGGTGAATATATGGCAATGTCGGGAGCAAAATCACCTTGCCGAAATAGGTATGAACAACGGGCAATATATTCTGCCAGAAGCGGGTAGTATTTCCACCAGGTATTCGTGGGATTCACTTGGGTTGCCCAACCCGTCCGGCGCGAAGGGGCCAAATCCCGCTCAGGAGAAGCGCTGAATCCATGTGTATAGAATTTTGTAGCGCCGGATCGCAAAAAACCATCCGTGACAATCTTAATTTCTTCGAGTGTTGCCCGGTATCTTTCCCAGTGCAAAAAAGTATTTGATTCCACCGAGATGATGTTTTTCCCATAAATATGAGCGCCTGAAGCCACATACTTTTTTGGGCCTATTCTTGTGTCAAACCAGGGATGCTGATCTTTTTCGCCGGGAGTAATTTCCATCTCAGGAATATCGGTGATGCCAGCTGATTGCAGTATATCCGTCTCAAAACCATAGGGTTGAATTCTTCCTTTTACACCATTGTTTCTGCACCAGCCAAGAAATGTATCGAAGAATGTTTCTGTTCCTGTCTCGCTCAAGAATTGATTGACATCATATCTTATTTTTGGTGAGGTATCTTTCACATCCCACCAAATTGCCGGCAAATACTTTGTTAGGTCATACCCCTTTTGCTTTTTGAAATTTTTCCTTAGCCCATCCGACCATTTGATTCCGCTGGCTTGATAGGGGAGTTCAAAGCTGTCGCAAAAGAATGATTCTACTGTTTTGCCAAACTCCTCTCCAACAGCAACTTTGAATTTTCCTCCAAGGAAATTGCAGTGGCGTAGTACAGCCTCCGCATCAAAATGATTCACAGTTTGGTGTGTTTTATCAATCGAAAGCCAAAAGCACATAATCCTCCATTCCCCATCAGGAACGTCCCATTTTATCTTTTTGTCAATAACATTTTCTGTCAATACAGTTAATGAAGCTGGATCGAGGATACCTTTATTGATTTTACCGGCGACAACAGCAAGCAATTTTTCATCTCCTGAAAGTTTGGGCTTATAAATTTCCCATGAGCGCTTGGTTTTAATCAGATTATCTGGAAGAGGGCTTTCAATTTTCTGTGGCCCCTGAACATCCATGAACGTAGGAATCATATCTTTGGACTTGTCCTGGTCTTCAATCCATTCCCCACCTATAATCCAACCCGGTCCACCAAAATTGAAAGACACTTCCATCTGCAATCGCCTTGCTTCAGCCACGGTATGCTTTACCAGCTCCATATATTCATCAGATAAATAATTGATATTCCCCTTTTCGTAATAGGAGCCCATAGTTATCTGCTCAACTCCACGAATGCCATGCGAGCGCATTTGTTCCAATTCGTAGGTGATATTCTCTTTGGAGGTAGCATTGCCGGGCCACCACCAGCGGGTGTGCGGCCAGCAATCCATAGGTGGGGACTTAAAATATTCCTTGTGCTTTTCCAGTGAATTTTGGCCATAGGAATTATGATTAAAAGTTAGTAGCAGTAATATTAAATATATCGCGATTGTATAATTTGGATATATATGATTAATTCTAAAGTCGATAGCTGTCATAATATTGCTTTTCAGTTAATTAAATATCATACTAATATTACAGAAGAATTTGAAATAATACTATACTCCAATCCTTATTAACTCTGTTTTTATAAGAACTAATTCAATTTCCCACTACGGCCTTGATTGCCTTCGATAGATAATTTTATAAATTGTCCTATCTCTTGAATAGTCATTTTATGTAGATTATCGCATTACAAATGCTCAGGAAAATTGGTATGCATTGGGAACCACTCGCCAACGGGAATATGTATTGGAAAAGGTGTAGAAAAAAACCTGCCACATAGCATGTCTTTTTTAACCATTATTCAATTAAAATGCCTGGATATTCTATATTTACCTACAATTCAAATATTATGAATAAACCTAAATATTGGGTGAATCTATTCATCTCAAAAAGGTATCTGGTTACATTTATTATCATTTCTTTTCTGATATTAAAATCTAATGCTGCAGAAAATCTAGAGTTATTGAAAGTTGCCGATTCCGGTGTGCTAAAATATAATGGTGAGTATTACTTAATTGGTACAGGAACATCCGGAAAGGTTTACATTTCGTCTGATCTGATTCACTGGAGTGATCCAAAACATGTATTTTCTATGAATAATAATTGGACAATTGGTGAAACAGCAAGAGATCATCAGATTCATGCTTGTGATTTGAATTATATCAATGGTTTATTTCACTTGTACTGGTCTGTGGGTCACCGTGGAGATCCATATACAACACGACGGATTGGACATGCAACCTCGAAGCATGCGCTTGGCCCATATGATGAACCGGTTAAAGAAACCTGGTTTGATGAAAGCATCGATGCACATTTATTTACTGATAATGACGGAACTTCTTATTTCTACACTGTAAAATTCACAGATGGCAATACGATTTGGGGCAGGGAATTATTAAATCCATGGGAGTATAAAAGCGAGCCAAAAATGCTGTTGACAGCGAATCCGATGACTTGGGAATGGAAGGATCATAAGGTTATTGAAGGACCAGTTGTGATTACTTATCGGAATCAATACTATATGCTTTATAACGCAAATCACACTGGGGCTCAGTGGGGAAATTATGGCATTGGTTGTGCAGTCGCCAATCATCCGCTTGATTTTAATAACGCAACGAAATATGCGTATCCTCTGATTCTTTCAAATCAGGAGAGAATTCGGGAAAACACAAAGACCTTACTTCCTTCCGCACGAGAGGGGCTTCAAAAATGGGCATACACCACGACATTGCCTCCTCAGGATTGGCGAGAGAAAGATTTTAATGACAAAACCTGGCAGCAAGGGATTCCCGGGTTTGGATATCCAAAAGAGAATACTTCATCGACACGATTGATTCGTACGGAATGGAATAAATCTGATATATGGATGCGGTGCAAATTTCAATTAGATGAGATCCCATCCAGGTTTGTGCAATTACAAATCGCACATTACGAGGCCACAGAAGTCTATTTAAACAATGAAAAAATATATGAAGGTTTACGTGTTCCTTATTATGCCATATTGGATATCGGCAACGAGAATCATTCACTGTTGCATCAAGGTGAAAACATTATCGCAATACACTCTCAGCGAACAAAGGATTCTAATCCGCAATATATAGATCTGGGACTCATTGATCCAGAGACACAACTGGGCGAAGAATCAATTTTTAATCCGGGACAGCCGAGTCTTGTGCGAGGGCCAAACGGGTTTGAGTGGTGGCTTGTGTATTTTGCAATATCCAACTCGGAGCGGAGAAGTCAGGCTGTTGATCGTGTTTATTTTTTCGATAAAAAAATATTTGTCGATGGGCCGACCAGTGAGCGAACGCCGGGATATCACCCCAATCCGGCTCAACCGGCATTTGGAGATTTATTTAGCCAAGAGGCGGATATAGGTTTAGGTGAAAAATGGGATTTAAAGAGTGGCTCGTGGAGCATTTCTGATGGAGAGGCAATACAAACCATCAATACAGATGTGAGCGAAGCATTTATCAATTGCGATGAAGCCACGAACTATTTATTTGAAGTAAATTTAAAATTTGCAGATGAAACAGGAGATAAAATCGGCGTCATTGCCTATCTGGAAGATGAGCAGAACTATATGAAGATATTTATCGATCAAAAAAGTAAAAAGTGGGGATTTGTAATAAACGAAAATGGAAAATTGAAATCATCATCATACCTGTTATCGGAGGATTTTAACTATAGGACTTACCATAAAATAAATGTGACTAAAAATGGAGATACTTTTGAAATAAGGATTGACGATCGAGTTGTACCAAATGAAAGCATGATCCACACATCTTTTGCCGCTCCAGGGAAACAAGGGATATTTACTGAAAATGCAACTGCGGCTTTTGATGGCATAATTTATACAATGGGTTGGGATGAATTTGATACAAACATCAGCAGCTGGGGGAATTCCTTTAAAGGAGAAAAAAGTAAAGGGAATTGGGCGATAGATGAGAAAGGGTTCAAACAAAATGAAGGCACAGAGGAAGCAAAAGTTTTTAAAGGGGATTTATTACCCAAATACGAGTTTATGTGCCAGCTAACCGCCAACGACAATTCTGGACAAGAAGGTAAAGAAAACAGAATGGGGATGTATCCTGTCTATATCGATTCCTCAAATTGGTTGCGGGCAGATATCGATGTGAAAAAAAGCCAGCTTTTAGTTTGCGGTAAAAAGGAGGGACAAGCCATTCAAGCTGTTCACACAGAATTAAAACATCGCCGTCAAATTTATCCGGACATTTCATATTCTGACAGATATACGAAAACCTACGATTTCGAGGCGCCAATTCAATTATCAGGTTTGGAGATTGTTCTTAATGAATCTGTAAGCAGAGGACAATTATCGTCATTACGATTCTTTCAGAAAAAAGATGGACTATGGAAACCTGTAGCAATCACAATAGAGAAAGTAAATAATAGTTTCAGGTATAAAATAAAATTCAATCCAATGCTTACGGATGCCTTTCGCATTAAGGAAGAAAAAGGAGATGCTATACCGGAAATTGATGCTTTGTATGCGCACATTGATTCGAAACCGGGATACAACCTACGGGCTGTTAAGCTGGCGGAAAAGGTAATCATATTCGTGGATGGAAAAGAGGTAATGAACATCGATGGAGCCTGGGGCCCATCTCAAGTAGGATTGGTGACGACAAATATGAGATGCGGTTATAACGGGATTACATTATTTGGTTTTTAATTAGAAAGAAATTCAGAACAAAAAAGAAGAATACATGAAAAGAAGACCAAGACCTATTTTGTTAACGATTTTATTATGTAGCGTTTTGTTTAGCATGATGAATTCTTGTCAAAAAGATAAAACTGAAATTTTTTACAAAAAATGGACTGTTTCTGAACCAATATTTACAGCCGGTTCAAGAGGAACATTTGATGCTGTTGCCGTTAAAAACCCTTCAATTGTCTATTACAAAGATAAGTATCATCTGTTTTATACTGCCAAATCAGAAATACATACCAATGGGCAATCCCGATATAGCATCAGCTGTGCTTATGCAAGCGCGGCATCATTTGAAAAACTGAATACTGCTGAACGCTTTAACATAGATTCAATTACAGGGGACATGATCATCGCCCCACAAATTTTCTATTTTGAGCCACAAAAGCGATGGTTTATCATAGCACATACAAAAGAAATTGAAGCTAATTCATCCCACTTAGCGCCTATTTATCTTACTAATCCCAATATTGAAAATGTGAATGGCTGGTCTGAAATAACAAAGATTCAAACAGCCAAATCCGATGATAGTTTCTGGATAGATTTCTGGGTTATTTGTGATGATAAAAATGCCTATATGTTTTATTCAGACCAGAAAGGATCTGTGTTCCGACTCGAGTGTCCTCTAAATACATTTCCTGAGGGCTTCTCCAAAAGTAAACCAGAATTGGCTCTGCACGTCAACCACATGAACGAGAAGAAAGCCTGGAAGATGTTTGAAGAAGTGCATATTTATTATGTGAAAAAAGAAAATAAATACCTGGCATTATTAGAAGGCGCTTATAAACACCCAGCTAAAAAAGGTGATGTCGATGCAAGAAACAGATTTATATTCGGGATGACAGCTGATTCCCTGAACGGGAAATGGGAAAGAATTGAAAAAGGGAAAAACGAGTTCCTCGCTGATGCTGCAAATGTGTTCCTGGAAAATGGTGACCGTATGCTTTATACACAGGTGAGCCACCCGGAATTGATACGCTCAGGTTATAATCAAAAACTTGAAATTGAAGACTACAATTTTACTATGTTGTTTCAAACTTTTGATGGTTCAATTTTCCCTGATACATACAATTATAACGAATTGCCCTGGGAACTGCTGTTAATGAAGAATTTTTAACCAATAAATCTAATTTCTTATGAAAAATCTTGCTAAGAATATTTTACAATTTAGCGTTTACTTACTGGCTTTTTATTCGTGCACACCGACTCCAGACCAACATGAAACATCCATCAATCTGCCAGAACCCGAGTTTTTCTATGATAAATGGACTGTCAGCAAACCACTTTTGGAAAAAGGTCCTGCCGGAGCTTTCGACGAAATTTCTGTTAAAGATCCAACAATCGTTTTTTATAACAATAAATACCATCTCTTCTACACGAGCAAGGCAACGTATGAAACACGTGATAAGATGCCTCATTTGAGTAAAGGAGGTTCAGGATTGGGTTACATTGCTGTTGAGTCTCTGGAGCAATTAAATGAAGCAAAGCGATATGATATGGGAAAGATAACAGGATCGGTAATTGTTGCCCCTCAGGTTTTCTATTTTGAACCTCAAAAGCTATGGTATATTGTGGCTCAAACGCTGGTTGATGGAAGACCAGATTTAATGCCAATCTACCTAACAAATCCTGATATTGAAGACATTCACGGTTGGTCTAAACCCGTTATTTTTAAAACGAAAAAGACGAATGATGGTTTCTGGATAGACTTTTGGGTCATCTGCGATGATGAAAAAGCACACCTTTTTTACACAGATCATGAAGGTTCCCTATTCAGATTTGAAAGCCCCATCGATGAATTTCCTAACGGATTTGCCAACGAGAAAGAAGAAACCGTTTTAACGGTAAGGAATGAAAATAGTATTGGCAGATGGAGACTTCATGAGGGAAGCCACATTTATTATGTCAAGAAGGAGAAGAAATACCTTAACATTTTGGAAGCTGTCTATCCTCATCCCACAAGAAAAAATTACTGGGAAAGCCGAAACCGGTTCCTCTTTGCGATGGTTGCTGATAAACTCGAAGGCCCCTGGGAACGTGTTGAAATTGATGCAAATGAGTTTATGGGAGACCCTGCAAATCTATATAATGAAGATGGTAGCAAGGCAATTTACGATCAGCTTAGCCATCCGGAACTCATCCGTTCCGGATACAATCAAAAACTTGAAATTGAAGATTATAAGCTGCAATTGTTGTTCCAGGCATTTGATGCAGAACCCATTGATTCCGATTATGATTACAACTATTTGCCCTGGAAATTGATGTTAGCGAGGAATTATTAAATAGATAGGTAGTTTTTGAAGAATATATAGGTCATCCGGATTTTTGTAAAACTGATTACGATATCAAAAATCACCACCAAATAGCCTGAAAAAAGATTGACCATAAATACTAATGCTTTCAGTGGCAATCAATCACTGTTTGTCCCTAAATCCAGAATTCTTTTGTCGAAAACAAATGGATCAATAATATCTGCGATTTTTGTCTGAGCATGCCGGGAATGGTAAGGATTGAGCAGAAAATTAAACTCTCCTGGAACCACAGCAGATGGGACTTTCAATACATAATCGATTCCATTCATAATAAATTCCCTGCCGATTTGCTGTGTGGCAAATTGAGGTCCCAATTGCAAATTCCAATTTTCGGGTAATTCTTTCGATTGGTATTCGAGGATAGGTGATGGAATACCGACTTCAATTTTTGCCAGGCAAATATCTGCTGTTGAAAGCAAGTGATAATTATGAACCAAATATTCTAAACTCGCCAAAGCTATACTACTCGAAGTATAAACCATATTCACACCTTTCGGATTCCACCGCCCTCCGTACAATCCTGCCCCTATTCCAGACAAGTCGTTAATATAAGATTTCTTACTGATCCGATAGACAAACATCAGGCAAGGACACCATATTCTAATCTTCCAATCTCATCAAGGAGCAGTCTTATCCCGAAACTATTTTTTAATAATGTTTTTGGCATGACACTACCAAGAGCAATATTTTCTGTATTCATCCATTGGTGGAATGAATCTCCAAAGGCCTCATTACCTTTTCGATAAACTTCTTCAATTTCCAATACCTTTTCTGTGACTGAAGGATTAAAATCACTTTTCCTTTTGTAGGTATCAATGGATATTGGAATAATATTAATTAATTCTAAAACGGTGAGCCGTGATAGTATAAGCACCTGTTTTATATAATTCTTCGATATATTTTGTACGGAAAGTTGATAAAATGATCCTGTAGCATAACTAAGCGCAGGCTCCTGAAGTATTGCATCCTTATCAATTGAAATTTGCTTATACTCTTTCATGTCGATGAGTGTATTTATACATTAATATATACGTAAATATACACTTTTGTTGTCATTAAAAAAAATATAATCAAAAACTTTGGGTTTGCTAAAAATCGTAAACCGTTGTTCATGTGAATGAACTATTGTATAAGCAAGAAGAAGTTTGAAGAAAAAACTTCCAACATAAGCATATTTTATTACTACTTGATTCTGTGTTAGGGATTTTGCCTTTTTGCACTTCGGTCTCCCATCGGTCGCCATAGGCTTGCCGAAGGCGATGCGGCCATTCGATTTCCGACTCTATTATTGTCTTTAGTTAAAATCAGGGTAGAACCAAAATAATTTTATTGTATTATTAATTCTACCCTACGAACTTAACTTTTTTTATTTGGGAAAAAACTTCCAAGCCTGCTTGCCGGCAAAGGCAGGGATTCCATCGCTGGCGCCTTCGGATTAAAAAAACAAAAAGTAAAACATGCTTATAATCTCTGGTGATTTGTTTTTGGCAAGTATTTAATACGCATTATTTTTTAACTTCATAAAGTAGGATTAATTAATTGCCAAAAGGATAAAATGAATATTGTCATTCTTCTCCTCCAATAAAACCATGATATCGTCCCATCCAGTATCCAAGTAGCCATGATGCTCCATCATCTTCGGTTCGCCCATCGCCACCGCCATCAGGGTAGTATGGATTCCCGTTCCACTTGCCCCAGTTTCGCTCGTCTCCGGGTAATACAGTTAAAAGTTGTGCTCTGTTAAAGCGGGTAAGGTAAGGTGACCAAACGATGTCTTTGCGATTACTGTTGGTCATTTTCCATTGCCTTCTATCCGTTGGAGTTTGGTGCAGATCCAGTACAGCGCTTTTGATATCTACAAAATCAGGATCAATGGTGGCGGAGGCAAAATAAAAGAACGACGCGTCCCTGCTTAGTGTTCGATAGTGTCGTCGTACAGCTCGTTGCAAAGTGTTTCTGGCTTTTGGATCAAATTCTAATTGCAAAAGAGGATATAGTGCGCAATACCCAAGTTGATTATCAGAATGATTGTTGGCATCCGGGAATACTTTTTTCTCCAGCAATATATTTCCGAGATATCCATGTTCGGTAATCAACTTATCATAGTGTTGCTTGAATTTTTTATTTCCTGTGATGTAATAAGATACTTTCAAAAAGGATAGAATCTGTGCTGCATTCAAGCCATTTTCGATGTAGTGCAAGGGATCATCATTGAGCAACTCAGGATTCCAGAATCCCCATCGTGTTCTTTCTCCGTCCCAATCAATCAATTGATAGTTATTGTCCACAATGTAATTCATGATCGTGCCCGCTTGCTCTTTGATCAGTTCGGCCTCATCGGGATTATATTTGGCGATATGCTCCCAGTAGGCATAAAAGGCAAAGAAATGCCCATCGATTTCATCATTGGAAGTATCACTTTTCCAGAGTAATGTTCCATCAGGTGTTACTCTCCACTGTTCACTTTTTTGGTCTCTTTCGGAAGCCGGAACTACACTTCGTGCGACAAGCCCCGGGATGCCGGAAGCATTTTGAAGCATGATCATGGCATGCATGCCTTTTTTAGCGGACGTCTTATAGCGTTCCTCTCCTGTGGTAGCATAGGCCAACGACATTGCAACCACATGGTAGGAAGTCCATAAACCGTCATTATCACTATCGGGAATGGTGTGAAAAGTTGGATTTTCAGCATCATCCTTTACACATCCCGCAACCAATCCCATGCGCCTGTGCCATGTATCGATTCTGCTTTCGATGATATCTGCTTTTTGAGCGAGTGTTCTTTCAATCGCATCAATTTTACTTATACCCTCTTCGGTTTGGAAATAGGCAGGCATACCGGCTTCTGCCAAAGTAATGTCAGAAATCACATCGTTGATGAGGTATCTCTTCCCAGCCCGGTAATACCATTGTCGTCCTTCTTCATATGGTGTATATAATATTGCTCCCTGAGTAGTGCCAATCCAAATTTTATCATCTTTATCAATCGCCAGTGCAGTAATTTCCTCAACAGGTAAACCTTCAGGGCCACGAAGGGAAGTCCATACCCCATCCTTACCTAAGGACGTCAGACCTAATGGTGTTCCGATCCACAAAGTGCCTTTGCTATCCATGGCGATATCAGCAATATGTGTGGATAAAGGGCCATTGACGCCATAGGATTCATGCTTTTTCAATTCTTTTGATAATGAGGAATAGATATACAATCCTTTATTCGTACCTATCCATGTTTCTTTATTCCTCTTTTGAATGGCGGTGATGGGCATATCCAATAATTTTGAATAGTTGGATCGCACTATTTTTTTAGCATTAGAACTAAAAATAGCGCTTACTTTTTGTTCTTCCAGTTGCGTGAGTGAGTTTCTCACATGCTCGGTAGTTGGTTGATCTCTTACAGGTATGTACGCACTGGCATTTGTTTTGAAAATCACATCATCGGAATAATCCAATGGTGCGGCCAGGTTTGGGATTTTGAATTCTCCTTCAATTAAAGTGTTTTTTATATCGATCTGTTGAGCTGTGACTCCAAGCGAAAGCAGCATGAGAACTGCAAAAAGTGATTTCATAGTATTCGGATTTAAGAATTTAATTATCTCAATAAGTATTACCTCAGAATTGGAAATGATACTATGAAGATGTTCTTAAAATCATTGTATTTGGAAGAGGATTTATTTCAAGTGCAATTTATGGAGGAAAACTGCATATTATATTTCATCCACTGATTTGTTCCAGGCTCTGTTGAATATTGCTTGCGAATTGAAACAGCTACATTAATATATGAAATTTGATATAGCGCCTCGATTTGATCGCGCGCTATTTGAAGTAACTTAAAATCTCATCAGCGATTAATGTATGCCCTTTTTCATTTGGGTGATTTACCTGCGACATATATTTTGATATACTGTCTCCTGAAATCACTTTTTGTCTAAAAATATCATAGCTATCTATCAGTCCAACACCAAATTTTTTTGATAGTTCCTTTATTTGGAATGCGTGTTGTTCCAATTCATTATTAGGATCGAGAAGGTCAACCCTCTGATCAGGGGAAGGAGTTAAAAGAATAAGCTTTATATCCTTTTTTAAAGCTTATTGGATCATAAGCTCCCAGGCTTTTTTAGCCTTTTCAAGCCCAACACCCCGCTCATTCAACGCATAGTCAATAAATAGCACATCAGGTTTGTGCGTCAGTACATCGGATTTAAATCTTTTAGCGCCACTTACTGAGTTTTCTCCACCTATCGAAGTGTTTATGATATTAATTACTGCATATGGATAATGCGCTTTTACTTTTTTCAATAACTGATAAGGGTACGAATCTGATGTGTTCACAAATGGTGTTTTGAAATACCCTGCCGGGACTGAATGTCCATGGAAAACTAAATTTATCGTTCTGTTTCCGGGCCATTCTTTTTGAAGCTCTGCTTTGATGTCCATTAGATAATTTGATGGAGATGCAATGGTCTGTTTATCTTTTTCCAGAAAGGATGATAAAACTATAGGGGATATCTAAAATTAACTTATTGAAATCCAGCTATATGTGTTATCTTAGGGTCGAAATTTATTAGATGACACAAACATACAAACGAACCGGAACAAATAGTCTATTTCCAGAAGAA
>SDBV01006308.1_pt1 | contig 16480 bp, 17 predicted proteins | sample 2277081 | NCBI WGS metagenome assembly SDBV01 (sample SAMN10402039, study PRJNA504765) | marine sediment metagenome | isolation source: marine sediment core GS10_PC15, 223 cmbsf | place: Arctic Ocean: Southern Knipovich Ridge | collected 2010
TCTTCAATTATTGATTTTTCGGATCTACTAATCAATGGTCCCTTGATTTTAGGAATTATACAAAAAGAGCAAGCTTTTGAGCACCCTTCTGATATTTTTAAGTAAGCTATATGCTGATGATTGGTAATCACCCTATCAAAATTATCCTCACCAATATAGCTTAAATTTTTCACTAAAACTCTTCGAGTTTCAATAACCTCTAAAATCTTATCTATATCTCCAGAAGAGACTATTGAAAAAATATCGAATTTACCTAAAATCTCTTTAGAAAAAAGATTTGCCATGCAACCAGCTATTATAATTTTGGCATCCTTTTTTTTACTCCCAGAAATTTCATCTAATATTGAGTATGCCTCGTCTCTTGCTTCTTTTAAAAATCCGCAGGTATTTATAACAAATACATCTGCTGATTTCATATCATTAGATAGTGAGTATCCATTTGAAAAAAGCTTCGCTATCATCACTTCAGAGTCAACTTGATTTCTTGTGCAACCAAGAGATATAAAATATAATTTTTTTTTCATAATAATAAAATATTTTTCTTTGATAAGGTATTTTACTCTTTTTATGATTTGATATAAAAAGAAAACTACTTTATTTTCACAAAATGGCTTTAGTTATATGTATTGAATTAAGTTTTTGAATAATTTATTTATGCAACAAGATTACTCTTATAATAAATTTAATAAATATCATAGTAATAATTACAATTTATTAAAAAAAAGTTTGCTAAAAGTATATAAAAAATATTATAAATAAATACTTACAAACCAATAAAAAGGTAAATTATATGAAAATCGCGATCTTTGGCTCACAAGAATATGATATTGAATCTTTAAATGAAGCTAATAAGAAATACTCGTATGATCTTACCTTTTTTAAAGCATATTTAAATGAAAAAACAGCTAGCTTAGCAAAAGATTTTGATGCTGTTTGTATATTCGTGCAAGATACAGCCAACAAAGCTGTTATAGATATTTTAGCTAAAGAAGGTGTTAAAACTATAGCTCTAAGATGTGCAGGTTTTAATAATGTTGATTTAGATAGCGCTAAAACAAATAACATCTCAGTTGTTAATGTGCCCGCTTACTCTCCTCATGCAGTAGCTGAACATGCTATTGGATTAATCTTAAGCTTAAATAGAAAGATTCATCATGCTTATTTAAGAATAAGAGATGGAAATTTTTCTCTAAAAGGCTTTTTGGGATTTGATTTATATGGAAAAACTGTAGGGGTGGTAGGTACTGGAAAAATAGGCCAAGAGACAGCAAAAATTTTAAAATTAGGTTTTGGCTGCAAAGTGATAGCAGCAGATCCTTACCCAAATAAAAGCTTAGAAAAAGAGCATAAAATTGAATATGTTGACTTAAACGTTTTATTAAAAAACTCTGATATAATTTCTCTTCATTGCCCGTTAACTCCACAGACAAAACATATGATTAATAAAGAGAGCATTGCTAAAATGAAAAAAGGAGTTATGCTAATAAATACATCTAGAGGCACTCTTATAAACACTCAAGAAGTAATAGATGCTTTAAAAAGTCAGCAAATTGGATATTTAGGTTTGGATGTATATGAAGAGGAGACCTCTTTATTTTATCAGGATTTATCATCATCTATCATAACAGACGATGTTTTTGCAAGGCTCACTACCTTTCCAAATGTTTTAATAACATCTCATCAAGGATTTTTTACAAAAGAAGCTCTAACGACTATTTCAAATACAACTTTTGAAAATATTGAAAAGATCTCAAAAAATGAAAAATGTGAAAATGAGCTTACTAAAAAATAAGATATTTAGATTTGAGAGGTAAATATTTTATTTTTTTCAGATCTATTCATATTTTATGCTATATTAGCTTCTAAATATCGTAATACGATCTAAAATGCTAAAGTATTTTTTTAAAAAATTAGTAATTTGTTTTTTGTCTTTGTTCGTAGTGATGAGCGTAACATTTTTCTTAATGAAAGCAATTCCAGGCGATCCTTTTTCTTCAGAGCAAAATATGCCAATAGAAGTTTTAAAATCTTTAAACGCACACTACGGTTTAGATAAGCCCTTACTTTATCAATATATTAAATATTTAAAAGGCTTTTTTACCTTTAATCTAGGTCCTTCTTTGATATATGAAGGCAGAGATGTTTTTGAGATTATAAAAGATGGACTGCCTATCACTATGATGCTAGGCTTTGAAGCTCTGATTATATCTCTAACATCTGGGCTTATTTTAGGGACGATAGCTGCTATAAAAAAAGATAAATGGCAGGGTAGTTTTGTTACTATTTTTACAATCATAGGTATCTCTATACCGAATTTTTTATTCGCGTCACTTTTGCAATATTTTTTTGCTATGAAACTTCATCTTTTTCCAATAGCTAGATTTGAAAGTTTTTTACATTCTATTCTTCCAGCTGTTGCCCTCGCCTCTCTTCCCTCTGCATATATAGCTAGGCTTATGAAAACCTCTATGATAGAGGTTTTATCTAAGGACTATATAAAAACTGCAAAAGCAAAAGGTCTTAGCTCTTTTGATGTTATTTTTAAGCATGCTTTTAAAAATGCTATACTTCCAGTTGTTTCATATTTAGGCCCCTTGAGCGCCCATGTGCTAACAGGTAGTTTTGTGATAGAGAAAATATTTTCAATTCCAGGAATTGGAATGTGGCTTGTTAGCTCTATTTCAGCAAGAGACTATCCAGTAATTATTGGCCTTAGTGTTTTTTATAGTTTTATACTTATAATGATTATGTTTTTTTTAGATATTATTTATAAATTGATAGATCCAAGGATTGAAATAGAGAATGCAAATAGACAAAGCGTTAGATAAAAATATCTTAAAACCTTCTTTTATAAGAAATGCAACGAATGCATTTGTTAAAAACAAAGCTATGAGCATTGGTTTTATAATCCTATTTTCTCTTATTATTATGGCTATTATTGGACCTTATTTAAATAGCTATACCTATTTCGATACACATTTAGAATTAAAAAATTTATCTCCATCTACAAAATTTTGGTTTGGAACTGATGAGCTAGGAAGAGATATTTTTACAAGGATCTGGTATGGAGCTAGAATATCTCTGAGCATTGGAATAGCAGCTGCTATCATTGATATAATTATCGGTATGATATATGGAGCTATAGCTGCCCTTTTCGGAAAATATGTAGATGAAATAATGATGAGAATCGCTGATATTATAGGAACGATTCCCTATCTTTTAGCTGTAATTTTATTAATAGTTTTTATGAGCCCTGGAATTTTAACTATTTTAATAGCTCTAACAATTACTGGATGGATAAATATGGCGAGAATAGTAAGAGCTCAAATACTATCTCTCAAAAAAATGCCATTTATAGATGCAGCAAAAGTTATGGGAGCGTCAAATTTTAGGATAATCTTTAAACATCTTCTTCCAAACTGCATGGGATCAATTATTACAACTATGACAATAAGTATACCGCTCGCTATTTTCACTGAAGCTTTTTTAAGTTTTCTAGGTCTCGGTATTCAAGCGCCAATATCTTCTTGGGGAGTTATGGTAAATGATGGTCTTTATGCTCTAAGATATTATCCTTGGAGGCTTTTTTTTCCAGCTTTTATGATCTCTTTGACAATGCTTGCATTTAATTTACTAGCAGATGGCATTAGAGATGTTTTTGATCCAAGAAGGGCTAGATGAAAAAAATATTAGAGATAAAAAATTTAAGTGTAGAGTATTTTTTAGAAAACAGAAATATATTAGCTCTACAAAATATAAACATTGATCTTTTTGAAAATGAAATTATCGGTATTATTGGAGAATCTGCTTCTGGAAAAAGCACGTTAGCTCATGCAATAGTATCTCTTTTAGACAAATCAGCTAAAATAACAAATGGAAAAATCCTTTTTGAAAATGAAAATCTCCTCTCTAAAAAAGAAAAAGAGCTTCAAAAAATTAGAGGTAAAAAAATATCAATAATATTTCAAGATCCTTTTTCATCTTTAAATCCCACTATGAAAATAGGAAAGCAAATTTTAGAGGCTATAGATCTAAATCCATCTAAAGAGAGAGTATTCTCTCTATTAAAAGATGTAGGAATCCAAGATGAAAAACTTAGATACTCTCAATATCCCCATCAAATAAGTGGAGGGATGAGACAAAGAGTAATGATAGCAATCGCAATTGCATCGAATCCTAAAATAATAATTGCAGATGAACCAACAACTTCTTTAGATACGACATATCAACTTCAAATTATCGATCTATTAAAAAATATCAATAAAAAATACAAATCCTCAATAATTTTTATAAGCCATAACCTAGCAATGGTCTCCAGTGTAGCATCGAAACTATACATTATGTATAAAGGGGAAATAATAGAAGAAACTATTGCAAATGATCTTTTAGAAAAAACAAAGCATCCATATACAAAACTTCTTTTAAACTCACTGATAGAAATGCAAACACAAAAAAAATAAGAAAATGAATAAAATCATCTCATGCAATAATTTGAAGAAGAGTTTTTATATAAAAAACAAAACTTTAAATGTTTTAAATGATATTAGTTTTGATATTGAAAAGGGAAAAACTACTTCAATAGTTGGAGAGTCTGGCTCTGGAAAATCTACGATTGCAAATATTATAGCTGGCCTCTTAAAGCCGACATCTGGGAGAGTTTTTTTTGAAAACTTATCTATTTTTGACAACACTAGTGTTAACAAAGCCAGCTTTGTCAAAGCTACTTTCGATAAAAGAAAAGTTTTTAGAAAAAACATCCAAATGATCTTTCAAGACCCGTATCTATCTTTAAATCCAAAGATGAGGGTTTTAGATATTATTCTAGAGCCTTTAAAGATCCATGAAAAATTCTCTAAAGAAAAACTATTAAAAATAGCTGATGATATTTTACAAAAAGTAAATCTATCAAGTACTGTAAAAAAAAGATTCTCTCATCAGCTAAGTGGCGGCCAAAGACAAAGAGTTGCTATTGCAAGAGCAATTATTTTAAATCCAAAATTTATTATTCTAGATGAGCCTTTATCTTCTTTAGATGTATCTATTGCCTCTGGCATTATAAATTTACTTATAGACCTTCAGAAAAACTTAGGTTTAACTTATCTTTTTATCTCTCATGATTTAAAAGTTGTAAAATATATTTCAGATAGTGTCTCAGTTCTCTATATGGGTAAGTTTTTAGAAAAAGCCAAAACTAACCAAATCTTTTCAAATCCTCTCCATCCATATACTCAAGCATTAATAGAGAGCTCTTTTACATTTAGAAAAAATCAGACAAAAATTTTACTAAACAGTGAAATCCCCTCTCTTTTAGATCCGCCTAAGGGCTGTTTATTTTCTACAAGGTGTCCTTTTGCAAAAAAGATCTGTTTTGATGCTAGACCCGAATTAAAGGAGATAGAAAAGGATCATTTTGTAGCATGTCATCTAGTTAAAGATGCATCTAATACATTTGGAAGAGCAAAGACAACATCTTCATCTTTATAGATAACTTCTTTAACATTTTTAAGACCAAGCTCAAATAACTTATCTATGCATCTTTTAACAACATCTTCAGGTGTAGAAGCGCCTGCTGTCATTGCTATATTTTTCACCCCATTTAACCAGTCTTTTTCAATTTCATTCTCAAAATTTATAAGATACGCTTTTTTTACTCTTTTTGTTGCCAGCTCCTTTAATCTATTTGAATTTGAAGATGTAGGATCACCTACTACTAAAACAAGATCAACATCTTTAATTGTCTCCTTTAAAGCCATTTGTCTATTCGTTGTAGCATAGCAAATAGAAGATGATGGAAGTGTTTCAATATTTGGGAATTTCTCTTTTAGAGCTTTAACTATATCTTTAACATCATCGATGCTAAGTGTCGTTTGAGTAATATAGAATAGTTTTTGATCATTTTTAAAACTCAAGTCTTTAACATCTCCTGCTTTCTCTACAATAGTCGTAGCATCCTCGGCCTCTTTTGAAATCCCAATAATTTCTACATGCTTTTTTTTGCCGATTAAAACTATTTTATAACCTTTTTTTGAAAATCTTTTAACAGCAGAGTGTATTTTTGTAACAAGCCCACATGTAGCATCTATCTCTAGTAAATTTCTTTGTTTCGCTAAAGCTCTTATCTCAGGCGGGACTCCATGCGCTGAATAGATGATTTTCTCTCCAACTGGCACCTCATTCAAATCTTCTATGAAAATAGCTCCCTTTTCCTTTAGGGCATTTACAACATGTTTATTATGGACAATTTCATGTTTTACATATATAGGAGCACCCCAAATATCTAAAGCTTTTTCAACAGTTTTAATAGCTCTTACAACCCCTGCACAAAATCCTCTTGGTCTTAAAAGATATAGATTCATAAAAATCCTTAATATTTATATTTTTAAAAGGTTTATTATATAAGAGAACTAGTTTTTATATAAAGATCCTTTTCTGTATCAAAAATTTATTTATGGTTGAATAAAACACCATATTTCTTAAAATACCTTTTATAAAATTATAATTTAAGGAGAAATATTCATGGTAACCTCAATTATGGCCAAACCCTTTGAAGCTCTCGCTCATGTGGTTGATAAAGTGACTTACATAGAAGATAAAGTAAAAGATTTTGCAAAAAAAACTTTTAGCTCAATTAAAAACATAACTTTTGCAAATATAAAAAATGTACCTTCAAAAATATTTAATTTTGTAAAAGAAAATAAATTTAATTTAGTTTTAGCTACCTTATCTTTAGCTATCTCAGCTGCTGTTTTTGTGTACGTATCGCCTACAGCTACTATTTTATTTTTAGGAGCTGTCTCTTTTGTTAAAGCTATTGCTTATACAAGAGAATATGTAAAAAGCAATGATTATAAATTTAGAAAAGTTGCTAAAAGTTATATTAAATCAATTGAAGATATTTGTAGGAATCACAAAAATGGGCAGACGATAGGTAATGATATAACAACAGGTAAGATTTACAAAAAATTTAACGTTCAACAGTTGGAGTTAATAGATTTACTATATTGTGCTAAAGATAAATCTCAATTGAATGGTTGGAAAAAATATTTAAAAGAAATAAATCCTAACTTGCAAATGTTTTCAAGGTCCTTTCCAAAATTCCTTTGTTGGAAAAAATTGAATGATAAAGTTTTCGAAACTTATCTCTATATATCTGTTGATTTCTATATTGCAGAATTATTCAATTTTGTTGATGAAGAAGAAAAATCATGGTTCAAAAAGGAAGTTGAAGATTTAGCTAAAGATTTAAATCCTCAAAGCCATTCTTTAAAAAAAGAGATCTTAAGTAAATTAAGCACTATAGAAGATAGTTTTTTAGAAGGTTCTACTAAAAAAGCGATTGCTTTAGAAGTTTATAGAGAAATTATAGTTCCCGATATCCCCCAACCAACAGATGCTGATAGAACAAAGAAATCATCTTATACCATTTTTAAATTTATGAAAAATTTGTCGCCTTTATTATCTGAAGAAGATTAATTGCAGATATTCATTAATAAAAAGGCCTATATTTTAGGCCTTTTTAAATTCACAAAAACAGTCTGATGGCTTGTTGTTTAGCTTTCCTTTTTTTGATTTTTTGCTAATTCTTCATCAAAATATTTGTGAACCATTTGAGCATAAAAATCAGGATCTAAAAGAGTTTTTTTTAATTAATTTTTGGCAATACTATTACTTTGTTTTTGTGTGTATAATTTTATTCATATCATTGTTTTCTCTAAAGAACATCACCAGAATTTTTTTTTGATCTTTTTTAAAAACTTAACGACACCTGAAAACAAAAAAAACGTCAAATCGCTTATATTAAACATCATATATAAAAATGCTTGATAAATGATATCAAATATGATATCATATGAAATATGGGTAAAAACGATAAGTTGATAAGAAAAATTCTGGAAAACAGAACTATTACATATAACGAAGCCGAAAGATTGCTTTTCAAGCTTGGTTTTGAATTAGAAATTTGCGGATCTCATCATGTATTTAGAAAGAAAGGATATTTTAAAAATATATCAATCAAAAAAAGAAAGCAATTGCTTCCCTATCAACTTAGAGATCTTAAGGAGGTTTTAAGAGATCATGGCTATTAAGAAAAAAAAATTAAATTATTATCTTAATTTAAACTGGAGCTATACAATTGAACAAGAAACGTATAATAAAAAAGTCTATTATATCATCAAAGTAAATGAATTACCAGGAATTTGTACTGACGCTGAATCCATTGATGAAGGAATAAAAGAAATTAAAAAAGCTATAAAAGCTGCTATTAAACTCTATTTAAAGAATGGCGAACTAGTTCCTGAACCAATCGATAAGAAGAAATTTAAAGGTAATATTGCATATAGAACAACTGCTGAACGGCACTATTTATTAAGCAAACTTGCTGCTCAAGAAAACAAATCATTAAGCAAAGAATTAGATTTTCTTATAGATGTAGGACTAGAACATGTACGTCCTCATGTGAACCATTAATTATTTATTTTTTAATGAGCTAACTTTGCACGCTTCTCATTTCAATTTTTATGCAAATTTAATTTCTCATATTAAATTTGCAAGAAACGCAAACAGAACAGCTTATAATCAGTAATTTGTAGATTTCGGGATTTCAAGAAAATGTATTAAGACACATCAGTTGCGCATCTAAATCCATATGTACCATTGACAGTACCTGGATTATTTCTATGTCTATGTGCGCATCTCATATCTTCTTTTAGAGACTTCCAACAACCACCTCTTAGAACTCTATAAACACCTTGCTGTGGCCCTGTTGGATTCTCCGGCTCTTGCATTGACACGTCATAAAAATTATAAGCATACCAATCTTCACACCACTCATAAACATTACCAACTACATCATAAAGACCGTAGCCATTTGGCGGATAGCTCATAACAGAGGTTGTATCTGAATTAAAAAAATTAGCTTGAGTATGATCAATATCTGAGCCTGTTGGATACTCAGCGCTGTCCTCACCACCTGTAGAAGCAGTTTCCCATTCAGCTTCTGTTGGAAGTCTTTTCCCTACCCATTTAGCGTAGGCTTGCGCTCCATACCAAGTGATTCCAACAACTGGATGTTTCGCGTAGCCAGATTCAATAATAAGCTTTCCTGCAGTTCTTTTAATTCTTGAATTTCTAAGTCTAATGATATCATTATTATCAGAATTTTTCTCACCACCCATAAATTCTAAAAAGCGAACAAATTGTTCATTTGTAACTGAATGGATATCTAAAGCGAAACTATTAATTGTAACTTTATGTTTTGGTTTTTCATCACGAGAGCCATTGTCACTGCCTCTTGTGTAAGATCCTCCAGGTACTATTACCATTTCAGTTAAGAGAGGCTCGACATTTTTAATTTCAGCTTTTTTAGGTTGATAATATGATACGTTTAATTCTTTTTGAAAAATAGCTCCAGGATCTGGTTCATATGTTGGTCTATCAACTTTTTGAGGATTAATAATTGGTTTTTGATCTGTTTTTTCAACACTTGTAAATTTCACAGATTTTGGATCATTTTTTAGATCTTTATCTTCTTTTTCTAAGTTATTTAAATCTTGAGAAAATTCAAAAGACATTTGCATAGCATTTTCAACTTTTCTCTCAACCTCTTCCCAGGATAAAATCTCTAAAGAAGATATATCTGTTTGCTCTGTTGATAAAAATGAATTTAAAGCTTCGATTAGTTTTTCAGGTCTTCTGTTTATATCTTTTTGAAGGCATTTGCAAATAAGTAGATCCCAGTTTAATTTATATTCAGGAGCAATTTTTGAAGGAAGATCGAAGTATCCTTGAGGAAACTCTCTAGCTATAAGAAAGTAAGCTAAAACACCAAAAGAGTAAATATCTGCTTTAAAAGTTATCTTTTCATTTAAATCTTTAAATTTTTGCTCAGGCGCTAAAAAGTTATAATTTTCTAAAAATTTATTTGTTGTATAAGAATCTGATTTTGGGTTTTTTATAAGCTCTTCATTAGAGAGCATTTCTTTTAAAAGTTGTTTCTCAGTTTGAAATAAAACTTTTCCCTCTCCAATTAACCTTGAAAGGCCAAAATCTGAGATGTGAACTTTTATACCGCTGTCCGTTGTTCTTACAAAAATATTGCTAAGCTTTAAAGATCTATGAGCTAAAAAATCATTATCAAAATTTATCATATGAGCATAATCTAAAGCAGAAGCAATTTGTCTTAAAATAGCCTCTACTTCAACTTCTGAAAGCACATCACCTTTATATCTCAAGTATCTATCTAAGCTAAGTATTTCATCGTTTGAATCCACCATTGCATCCATAACTAAAAAATATCGATCATCTGCTTTTGAAATGTTGTGAAGATTTACAATAGATGGGTGATCAAGCATTGTCAATCTACCTATTTCTTTTTCAAACTTTTCAATAAACTCTTCATTTTTTGATAACTCTAAAGGCAAAACCTTCAAAGCAACTTTTTGTTTGATAATTTTATGCCTCGCCAGGTAAACCTCTCCGAAAGAGCCGGCACCTAACTTTTTTAAAATCTCATAATCTGCTAGAGTTTTCATAGATTTTTTTTATTTAACTTTTCTTAAGTCAATCATAAATCTTGAAATTTTAATATGCAAGTAACTTCATATTTTTTTTAAGATTTTATTAAAAGTTTTTGTTTTATTTTAAAAAAAATAAAACAGCCCAATATTAAAAAAGAAACTGAAAGGAGGAATTCTAAAGAGAATACCTCCGGAAACTTGAATTTCGTAGGTATCAAAATAGTTTTATTTGCAAAAATATTTTTTTTATAAATCCAAAATGGCCAAAGAGCATAAATTGATCCAAACATAAGCCCTATTAAAAAACTCAAAACTAAAAAATAATATTTTTTTAAGAAAAACAAAATAATTTTCGGAAAAACTAAAAGCCCCAAAAAGATCCCAATTGCTAAAAAAACTAAAATTTTTAAACTCTCAAAATTTGAAATATTACTAAGAGCATTTATAACGATTGGATAAACTCCTAACATTACTAAAATCAGGCTTCCAGATATTCCAGGGAGTAGCATTGCAAAAATTGCAATAAATCCAGAAATAATTAGTTTAACCTCAAAATTAAAAGATAAACTGATCTCCCCTACACTAAAGTAGGAAACTGAAAAAGAGATAATAGATCCTATTAACATTAAAAATAAATTATCAAAACCAATTTTTATCTCTTTTAAAAGAAAATAAATACAAGAAAGAACAGCTCCTAAAAAAAAGCTTAAAAAAATAGCTCTAAAAAATTCATGAGACAAAAAAAAGCTAAATACTTTAGAAAAAACTAGAAATGAAAAAATCATTCCACTTATCAGAGGAATTAAAAAAGCAAAATCAAAACTTTTAAAATCCAATTTTAAAAGAGATTTAAATTCTATATTTTTTATAGAAGTTAAAAGCTTTTGATAAATCCCTAAAACTAAAGCTATAGTAGATCCTGATATTCCCGGCACCAAATCCGTTAGGCCCATTAAAGCGCCATTTAGAAAAGTCTTTTGAACCTTATTTTCTTTTGCTTTTTTTAAAAAGTTTGTAAAAATAAACTTTTCAAAAATCACTAAAAAACGCCTATAGCTCTTGCAAAAAACCAAGCACCAATGAGCACTACTATACCAATTACTATCCACATAGCATTCGGAAGAATTTTTGCAGATGATGATTGAGTATTTCTAACCTCTAAAGTTCCAATACCATAATCAAAATCTTGTTTTGGAACATTTGAATCAAAAGCTTTGGGATTTTGCTTTATAATTTTATCTCCATCTAGCCCTAAAAAAGATGCGTATTGTCTGACAAAGCCTAAGATATAAACTTTAGAAAGCAGTTTATCAACGCCGCCCTCTTCAATCGCTTTTAGATAAAGCATTCTTATTGAAGTTGCATTTTCAACTTCTTTTAAAGACAAGTTCATCTCATGTCTTTTTGTTTTAAAAAGGTCACCTATCTGTTTTTTTTGTTCAATCATAAAACCCTCGTTATATAAATATCATTTTAGCTTTTCTAAAAATTTACTTCAATTTAACTTCGATTTTTTATATAAATTTACTAAAACACAATATTAAAATTATATGAAACCAGCTACCTTTACAACAAAAATAGATGTAAATCTAGCACCTAAACTAAAAAATGATTTAGAAGAAAAAGGATTTTCTCTAACAAATCCACCCTATACCATTTTTTCTGCAAAAAAAAAGGGTGTAACTTTAGCACTATATAAATCCGGATCTTTAGTTGTTCAAGGAAAAGATAAAGATGAATTCATAGAATTTTATTTAGAGCCAGAAATTTTAAAAACGTTTAGTTACACGAATCCAGAAGCCTTTATTTCAATGACATCAAGAATTGGAGTTGATGAATCTGGAAAAGGTGATTTTTTCGGCCCACTGTGTATTGCGGGACTATATGCTGATGAAAAAGGTATAAAAGAATTAATTTCTTTAAATATTAGAGATAGCAAAAAAATATCGGATAAATCCATTTTAGATCTTGCAAATATTTTAAAAGCAAAGTTTAAAATTGCTGTTGTTAGAATTTTTCCTGAAAAGTATAACGAACTATATTTGAAGTTCAAAAACTTAAATCAACTGCTTGCTTGGGGGCATACAACCGTAATCTCTGAGCTCGTTGAAAAAACCTCTTGCAAAAATGTTATAATTGATCAATTTGCAAATAAATCTGTTGTAGCATCTGCTGTAAAAAGAAAAGGATTATCTATTGATCTAGAGCAAAGAACTAAAGCTGAAGAAGATCCAATAGTAGCAGGAGCATCTATAATGGCTAGAGCAGCTTTTTTAAAAGGATTAGAAGAGTTATCTTCTGAGTATGATCAGAAACTTCCCAAAGGAGCATCTTCTTTTGTGATTGATATAGGAAGAAAAATTGTTCAAAAACATGGGCCAGAAGCTTTAGAAAAAGTTGCTAAACTTCATTTTAGAACAAAAGAAGCAATTTTAAATGGAGATTAATCTTTATTTTTATTGATTTTTCAGATGAAAAGATTCGATATATTTGTTAAATGAAATATCTAAATCTAAGTGAGTATCATATTCCATAGCTATTAAATACATTTTACTCTCAGATATTATCGCTTTGCCTTTAAAATATCTATTTTGATCTTCTACTACAAAATCTAAGGCGTTGAGATCTCCTAGAGTTGTGAAATTAGCTGAGATCAACTTTTTCTCTTCTCTGTGATTTATGATTCCATTTAAAAATCCTTCTAAGCTTTGAAGCTCCTTATCACTATCTATTTTTGCAGGAAAATCTACTATAATCATCATGCATACTGAGCTTTCATCATCTAAAGTAGATAAATAAACATCGTAGTTCATATAAGAGCCTAAATCTTTAACTGGGATTGCTTGTCTCATATGCTCTGGTTTATTTGGAAATAAAACCTCGCATTTGCCTTCTATAGAATAGAATTTCTCCCAAGAAAAGCTAGAGCCACTAATTAAAATTGAGGAGATAAAGATTAGAAAAATAATTTTTTTCATCTTAAAAGCAACCCTCTCATGATTAGAAAATAAATAAGAGCAATAGCAAAAAAGACAGCAATAAAAATAACCATAGCAATCAAAATATTTAAAATAGCTTTTCCTATCGAAAATCTTTGAACTTCAGATAAAGCATTAATATATAAGACTATAATCCAGACACTTACTACTAACTGGGAAAGTAAAATCAAAAATAAAAATACCCTCTGAGCTTTTGAAAAAACAAAAGAAGCAGGAAAATCTCTTAGCATATCTTCTCTAAAAATTGAGAGAAGTAAAATCCAGAGAAATATATTGACTATCATAGGAGCGTTCGACCAAGCAATAGCGCTTCTTACCTCTTTGTACTTTGCACTTCCTTTTAGCCATTTACCACTAAGGAAGATGAAAAACGATGATACAGAAAAAACGATATACCCCCATAAAGGAGCTACTATAAGACATAAAAACAATACCAAAAAGAAATGAAATCTATGACCCAAAGCGAAACTCTGAGAAGAACTAAGTAGGGATACAATTCCATAAATAGCAGATAGCCAAAACAGCCTAAAATTAGGATTATAGTCTACAACTTTTCTAATAGTAGTCTTTGGCTTCACCCACATTTTTAACCATGGGTTAAAGCCACTTAGTGCTTTCATCGATTTTTCTCCACTCGCTAGCCCAATAGGGCCTTACTTACCTAATAAGAAATACCTCTATTTAATTGCAAGGCTCAAAAGAAAAAAATCAATTACTTGAAATAACGATACAAAAGATAATTGCTAGAAATAAGCTAAAATCACATTTTATGATACTTTTTGTTAAGGAAGTTCTTCGTGCGACAAAAAATAATTTGATAAAAAAAATCAATTAGGGATGCAAATTTTTTAAATTTGCATCCTTAAATCTATCTATTCTATTCGCTGTGATGTTTTTCTCCGTGTCCACAAGTTCCTTTTGAAAAAAGAAAACTAATGCCATAGATTCCAGCAAGCCCTACGATGATATAGCCAATTCTAGCCCAAGTGGACTGATCTGATCCAAAAACATCTTGAATAAGATCATATTGAAATGCACCCCAAAGGCCCCAATTAATAGCGCCAAGTAAAATAAGAAGCAGCACAATAAAACGAATTACTCTCATTTAAACCCCCATATAAGTTAATAAATTAATAATTCTCTTTCTTTCTATCGAATAATAAAAAAAAAAAAATTCCTTGTCATTATTTTTTTTAATTGCAAAAGCAAATAAATTGACTTTTAGAAGTATTTAGATAATAATTACATTGTAAATTTTAAGGTTTTTTAGATATGTCCTCCTTTGATAAAGCTGCAATTGAAAACTTACAAGCTCTTTGTAAAATCAAGCTCACTCAAACAGAGCAAGAAAATTTTTTAAAAGATTTAAAACAGATAATTGATTATATCGAGACTCTAAATGAAGTAGACACTAAAAATGTTGAAACCTGCAACTATGTTTTAGCGGATTTTCAAAAAAATGTTTTTAGAAAAGATGAAATAAAAAAACCAATGGATAGAGAAAAGTTTTTATCAAATGCTCCGGACAAAATCGCTTCAATGATTAAAGTGCCGGTAATTATCTCAAAAAATTAGGTAAAAATGTATAGAAAATCAGCAATAGAGCTTCGCGATCTATTTTTAGAAAAAAAACTAACAGCTGTGGAAATAACTACTTATTTTTTGAATAGGATTGAAAAATATGATAAGGAATTAAAATGCTATATAAATGTTTTGTCTAAAAGAGCTTTGAATAAAGCAAAAGAACTTGATGAAAAATTAAAAAATAATGAAAGAGTTGGCAGGCTCTCTGCCATTCCTATTGCTATAAAAGATAACATTCATATTTTAGATGAAATAACAACCTGCGCATCTCAATTTTTAACTAACTATAGAGCTCCTTTTAACTCAACTTTGGTAGAGATATTAGAACATGAGGGAGCTATAATTTTAGGAAAAACAAATTTAGATGAGTTTGCTATGGGATCATCTTGTGAAGATTCTAGTTTTTTCCCGACAAAAAATCCTTGGAATCTAAGCTGTGTTTCTGGGGGATCGTCTGGAGGCTCTACAGCTAGTGTTTCAGCTAGATTAACGCCTATTGGCTTTGGGTCTGATACAGGAGGCTCTGTTAGACAACCCTCTGCTTTTTGCTCGGTTGTAGGATATAAGCCAAGTTATGGCAGAGTATCGAGATCTGGACTTGTTGCATTTGGATCTTCATTAGATCAAATAGGGCCTATTGCAACAAATGCAAAAGACATCGGTTTAATAATGGAAGCTATCGGCAAGCACTGCAAAAAGGATTCAACAAGTTTAAATCTACCTCAAGAGACCTATTTAGAAAACATGTTAGAGAGTTATAAAAACATGAAAATTGGGGTGCCTTTTCATTTTTTAGAAAATTTAAATCCTTCTATTCGTAAAAACTTTGATGCTTCTTTAGAAATCTTAAAACAAAATGGAGCTGAGATAATTGATATCAACCTAGATATCTTAAAATACTCGATTGCTGTTTACTACGTAATAGCTACAGCTGAAGCATCTACGAATCTAGCAAGATTCGACGGTATTAGATATGGAAAAAGATCGAAAAATGCAAAAACACTAAACGATATTTACGAGCTTTCAAGAGAAGAGGGTTTAGGAGAAGAGGTGAAAAAAAGGATTATGCTTGGCACTTACGTTTTATCTTCTGGATACAAAGATGCATATTATAAAAAAGCTCAAAAAGTTCGAACTATGATAGTTAAAGCATTTGAAGATGCTTTTTCCACCTGCGATTTTGTCTGCACCCCAACTACTCCAAATACTTGTTTTGAATTAGACTCTATCAAAGATCCAATTGAGATGTATATGCAAGATTTATTTACAGTTCCAGCAAATATAGCAGGCATTCCGGCTATCTCTATTCCATCTGGTTTTGATGAAAAAAATAAGCCTATAGCTTTTCAAATATTTGCTCCTCAGCTTCAAGATGTAAGA